>ERZ825159.249-NODE-249-length-75649-cov-13.655145_pt1 | contig 75649 bp, 60 predicted proteins | sample MGYA00519932_ERZ825159 | MGnify/ENA primary metagenome ERZ825159 (study PRJEB31778, sample SAMEA3449191) | human gut metagenome | biome: human gut; feature: human-associated habitat; material: faeces | place: United Kingdom | collected 2010/2012 ... | reverse complement strand
TTATTATACCATTTGAGGGCTTTTTGTGCAACTTTTTCTTTTCAGATACGCTCTAGTAAAAAATTGTTTCAATCATAGGATAAAATCATTACCTGACATCGATACAAGTATTAATCAATTTGAAAAGTCACTTAATAGATTATTAGACTCTTTTATAAAGATTACAGATGTTTATGGTATTAAGATGATATCAACGGCTAATCCATCTATAAATGATTTTTTATCTTATTATTTGGAACAAAATACTCCTGAAATGGAAGAATTGATAGAAACTTGCACGAGCGTTCAGCAAATGAAAAGGCTTCTCTCTGATGAAGAATATAAAACAAAACTTTCAAATCTTTTTTATGACAAAAGCATATTGAATTTCTTTTTTGATGATGATGAGCAAAAAGCTGCGTTTATCACATACTATGTTGCATCAAACCAAATAAAAGACTTATCATTTAAGCCGTATATATCAGACTATTTATATAATCTTAATCAAGTAAAAATATTTGAAAGAGAAAGAATTTACCCTATAAATATACTAAAAATGTTATTACAAAAAGATATATGTATGTTTTACGAGGTAAATAAAGTTATACGAGACTTCGAAATATTTTCTCATATTCTATCCGAATTGGATCTTGAAGATATGATCCGATTTATCAATGCTTCATCCTGGATTATTGACGAAGAAATTAAGGACAAGTATGTGACTATTATTAAAGAACAATTAGAAGCAGCCATTGAAATGTATTTGGATAACATAGATGCTGACGATTTTGCTGAAGAAATTGATGTAGATTACATTATTGATTCAAATACTGATAAATCATACAATGGTGATGATTATGAAGAAAATGTGGACATATTCGAGGTAGTAAGTGAAATAGAAAATAAAGTTGAAGAATTAGCTTTGGACGAGGTTTATCGGTTGCTCAATGACATACCAACAGAATACATACCTGATGATAGTAAAATCAGTAATATGTGTATAAACGTTTCGGGAGCAGAAGGTGTAGCTGAAAGTCATATGGATTATGGTGATTATGAAGGTCATTCTTTTTCTAGTAGAGGTGACTGGAATCCGGAAATAGATTATATTTTTTTGAGAGATGAATAGTTTCTCTCAATAGTAAAATCCCCCATTGGAAGAAATACACAAATTTCTTCCAATGGGGGATTTTGCTATCTATTCTTAACAAAGTTTTCCGTAATCCTCCCAAGCATCTCATACTGCTGGGAGGACAATTTATTTTTAATGCTTATATTCTGATCACGAAATAGTTCTGCAAGGTCGGTCAGAATCTGAACCTGTTCCGAATTAAGCTGGTGCATTGATAATTTTCCGCTGTCTTCAAACCCACACAACTTATCCATAGATACCCCAAGAACATTTGCTATCTTGCACATAACCTCAAGTGAGGGTGAAATAGCATTGCTCTCATACTTGCTGATAGAAGCATAAGTTACATCAATAGCCGCTGCCAAGCGTTCCTGAGTATATTTCTTTTTCTTGCGAGCTTCTTTAATAGCCGTACCAAAATCATAAGTATAATCCATAAAATCTTTCCTTTCAATCAAATTGTATCGAATTATACTTGATCTTCACTCACATTCATGATATAATATTGTCGTGGCAGTTACATTGTTGACAGATCATTAGATTTTTAATCAATATATGGGTGATCCTATGGAAAAACAAATAAAATCCCGCCAAAGAGTAGCGGATCACGGCGAGGTCTACACCGCCGAACGTGAGGTAAAAGCAATGTGCGACCTTGTTTCCGACGAGTGTAACCGCATTGACAGTCGATTTCTTGAGCCAGCTTGTGGGGACGGAAATTTTCTTGCAGAGATACTCTGTCGAAAACTTGCGGTGGTAAAAAAGAAATATAAAAAATCAGTCATTGACTATGAGAAAAACGCCCTACTTGCCGTCAGCAGTATTTATGGCGTGGATATACTTGCCGATAATGTTGCCGCCTGCCGTGAAAGGCTTTTTAAAATATGGCGAAAAGAATACAAGTCCATTGTGAAAACAGCGTACAGTGAGGACACCGAGAGATCCGTTCGCTTTATTTTGTCGAAAAATATCGTATGCGGTAATGCTCTGACGCTTATGTGCGTTGATGAAAATGGCATTGATACGGACACTCCTATTATTTTTTCCGAATGGGCGTTTATTATGGGTGCAAATATGCAGCGGCAGGATTTTACTTTTTCCGAGCTGTTGAACCGTGATAATGAACAGACCTTGCTTGATGACAAAGCCGACGAAGGCACGCTCATAAGCAGATATGTCTGCAATTACAGGAGGTTATGGGAAAATGGCTGACAGTATTTTTGATAATGTTTATAACCCCGATGTTCTTTCCTGCCTTGCAAATCTGTCCAGTGATGAGGTTTTCACACCGCCGTCCGTGGCAAATGCAATGCTTGATATGCTGCCGCAGGAGCTTTTTTCAAATCCCGATACAAAATTTCTTGACCCTGCCTGCAAATCGGGAGTATTTCTCCGTGAGATAGCAAAGCGGCTTAGAGATGGTCTGGAGCATCAGATACCCGACCTTAACGAACGAATGGAGCATATTTTCAAAAATCAGATTTACGGCATTGCCATAACCGAGCTGACAAGTCTTATTTCCCGACGAAGCCTGTATTGCAGTGCTTACCCCAACAGCGAATATTCGGTAATTAGTTTTGACAACTCTGAAGGCAATATCAGATTCAGACGTATAAATCACAGCTGGCGTGACGGCAAGTGTGTTTTCTGCGGTGCTGCTCAAAGTCAGTACAGCAGAGGTGACGAGCTTGAAACTCACGCTTATGAGTTTATACATTTTCTGAAACCCGAGGAGATTTTTAATATGAAATTTGATGTTATTATATCAAATCCGCCTTATCAATTATCTGACGGAGGAGCACAAGCAAGTGCTTCGCCATTATATCATCTATTTGTTCAGCAGGCTATGAAATTAAATCCTCAATACTTAACTATGATTATCCCAGCACGGTGGTATGCAGGCGGAAAAGGATTAGATGTATTCAGAGATGCTATGTTAGATGATATACATATAAAGGAATTACATGACTTCCCCATAACAGATGATTGCTTTCCAGGTGTAAATATTCGTGGCGGTATATGTTATTTTCTTTGGGAAAAAGATTATGACAACAGCAAAAAGCTTACAAAAGTGGTTACACATGAAAGCAAAAAGGAATATGTTGTTCACAGACACCTTCGTTACGAAAATCTTGATATATTCATAAGACATGGACGGGCATTAGAAATACTTAATAAAATTACTAATCATAAATCTTTTGTTTCAATAATGCCAAACGTATCATCTCGTAAACCTTTTGGTTTGTCAACTGATTTTACAAAAACAAATGAGTATAAAAGCATTAAAATAGGAATGCTCGAGCCTATATCATGTTATGGAAAAGGGAAACAGATTGGATATGTTGAAAGAAATGCTGTGAAAACACACTCGGATTGGATTGACTGTTGGAAAGTGTTTGTTCCAAGAGCTAATAATATAGGTACCGAATTAAACGATGATAATCAGAATACTTTTTTAGGTGAGCCAAAATTCATATGTACTGAATCATATATGGTAATCGGTGCTGATATGAACTTAACAAAAGACTCTTGTACTAATTTAGCAAAATATCTACGAACTCGTTTTGCTCGTTTTTGTCACAGCCTTGCAAAAGTCAGTCAAGACGCAACTGCCAAAACATATCGTTTTGTACCAATGCAAGACTTCTCAAAACCCTGGACAGACGAAGAATTATATAAAAAATACAATCTAACAGACGAAGAGATATCATTCATAGAATCAATGATAAAACCAATGGATTTAGGCGGTGATAACAATGCCTGATTACGAATACTTCAAACAGCGTCCTTCGGTCAATCCCACCATATACGCATACTGCCTTGAAGGCGTTGAATCCCACAAGGGTTACATAAAAGTCGGCTATACCGACCGTGATGCCGATACCCGTATCAGAGAGCAGCTCCACACAAGTGCCGTTCCCTATAAAATTCTTTACACCGAATCGGCAATGTGTCCCGACGGTTCCTGCTTTACCGACCACGATGTTCACGCTATTCTGAAAAGGAACGGTTTCAGACAGCTTAACGAGGGCGAGGACAGAAATGAATGGTTTTACTGTACGGTAAATGATGTCCGTGCCGCCATAAACGAGCTGAAAAGCGGCGAAACATTCAATGCCGTAAGAACCGAAAATTTCAAAATGCGCCCCGAACAGACAAGAGCCGTAATGCGCACTATGGAGTATTACGACAGCGCACGCAAGGACGATCTCACAAGAGCGCCAAAGTTCCTGTGGAATGCAAAAATGCGTTTCGGCAAAACCTTTGCGGCATATCAGCTCTGCAAGCGTATGAATTTCAAGCGCATACTTGTACTGACATTCAAGCCTGCCGTTGAATCCGCATGGCACGAGGATTTACAAACTCACGTTGATTTTGAGGGCTGGCAGTTCATTTCCAACAAGGACGCAAAAAATAACAATATCGACATTGACCGTGCATTTAAAAATACGGACAAATCAAAGCCTGTGGTTGTTTTCGGTTCGTTTCAGGACTTGCTTGGCACAAACGAAAACGGCGGTATCAAGGCGAAAAATGAGTTTATACATACCGAAGTATGGGATATAGTTATCTTTGACGAGTATCATTTCGGCGCATGGCGTGAGAATGTGAAAAAGCTCTTTGAAAATCCCGATGAAGAAGCCGAAGCGGATTTTGATGCAGAAAAATATCAGACGGAAGAAGCGGGAAACGCATATAACGAAACCTTCCTGCCCATTTCCACAAGCTATTATCTCTATCTGTCGGGAACGCCTTTCCGTGCTATAAACAGCGGTGAATTTATCGAGGAGCAGATATTCAACTGGACATATTCCGATGAACAGCGTGAAAAATATGCGTGGGTAGGTGCAAACAATCCATATATTTCCCTGCCCCGAATGGTTATGATGACATACAAAATGCCCGACGAAATTCGTCAGGTAGCATTGCAGGGCGAATTTGACGAATTTGATCTGAATGTGTTTTTTTCCGCCAAAGGCAAGGGCGAAGAAGCAAGATTTGTCTATGAGAATGAAGTGCAGAAATGGCTTGATCTTATTCGTGGGCAGCATCTGCCGTCAGGTATTGATGATTTAAAACTTGGACAGGATAAGCGTCCGCCCATGCCTTTTTCGGATACACGTCTGCTGAATGTGCTTTCCCATACGATATGGTTCCTGCCCAATGTTTCAAGCTGCTTTGCGATGTATAATCTATTACAACAGAAGCAGAACACATTTTATCACGATTACAAAATAAATGTCTGTGCAGGCACAAGGGCAGGAATAGGTCTTGATGCGGTCAAGCCCGTTATAAATTCAATGGGCAATCCACTTGAAACAAAAACTATCACGCTGACCTGCGGCAAGCTGACAACGGGAATAACCGTCAAGCCCTGGACAGGCATATTTATGCTCCGAAATCTGAAAAGTCCGGAAACATATTTTCAGGCGGCATTCCGTGTTCAGTCACCTTGGACGGTGAAAAATGACCGTGGCGAAACGGAAATAATGAAGCAGGAATGTTACGTTTTCGACTTTGCACTTGACCGTGCCCTGCGGCAGATCTCCGATTATTCGTGCAGACTTAATGTTGACGAAACTGACCCCGAAAAGAAAGTTTCCGAGTTTATCAGCTTTCTGCCCGTGCTTGCTTATGACGGTTCAAGTATGAAAGCGATAAATGCGCAGGACGTGCTGGATATTGCAATGGCAGGCACATCGGCAACGCTCCTTGCACGCCGCTGGGAATCCGCACTGCTTGTAAATGTTGACAATGACACTCTGAAACGCCTTACCGAGAACAAGGAAGCACTTGACGCACTTATGCGCATTGAAGGTTTCAGAAGCCTTAATTCCGATATTGAAACCATAATTAACAAATCCGAAGCAGTAAAAAAAGCGAAGAAAGATGACGAGGACAAGCTGTCTGCAAAGGAGAAAAAGCAGCTCACCGAGGACGAAAAAGAAAGCAAATCTCTCCGCAAGCAGATACAGGAAAAGCTCATAAAATTTGCGACCCGTGTGCCGATATTTATGTATTTGACAGACGAGCGTGAGAAGTGCCTGAAGGACGTTATCACAGAAATCTCTCCGCAGCTTTTCAAAAAGGTGACGGGACTTGATGTCAAAGATTTTGAAATGCTTTGTACAATGGGACTTTTCAATTCAAACCTTATGAATCAGGCGATATATCAGTTCAAGCGTTACGAGGATGCAAGCCTTGTTTATACGGGAATTGATGCTCATGATGAGGACGAGATCGGCGGCTGGGATACTTCTATCCGCAGGGAAGAATACAACCGTCTTTTCTACAATCAGCAGGCAAGTATGGCTGCCGATGAGCGTGAAGAGGATATTCCCGAACCTATCAAACCTGCTCTTAATCCAAAGCCGATATTAGCAAAGCCGCAGTCGGTTACGGCGCAGTTTGGCTTCAAATCTCCCGAACCCGAAAAGCCGAAGCCTATGGCATCAAAAAAGGAGCCTGAAATTAAGGCTCCCGAGGTTACTGTGGGTATGAAGGTTTATCACAAGGCTTTCAAGGACGGTACTGTTGTTAAGTTTGACGGGAAGTTTGTTACGGTCAAGTTTGATATGGGGGAGAAGAAGTTTATGTATCCAGCGGGATTTATTGGAGGATTTTTGGAGATAAAATTGTAAAAAAGCATATATGATTCAAGGTGGTCTTTGCAAAATGCACGACCACCTTGAATTAATTCAGTATCTATTAATTATTTAAAAGAAATATTGTCAAAAATATCATTTAAACAAATATAACAATCACATGCCGTTCTTAATTCTCCAGAAACGTTATTCCAAAAAGCACATACTGATTTAACACCAGCTTCATTTATTTGCTTAACAGCGGGTACAAAATCAGAATCACCCATAACTAATACAAAAATATCATTTTCCTTAGCCTTTTTGTATAATGTTTTTAATATCTCAGCTACAATACCAGTATCAACTTTCTTTTCTTTATTAGCAACATTTCGGTCGATATTATGAACTGTAAAACCAGCCTTTCTGATAGCATTCCATAAGCTATCTTTATCGGTTGGTTTGGAGCCAAAAAGAACAGCTTCTTTTATTTCTGCAACTTTACCATCAGAAACTTCATATAAAAGATTACCAAAATCAATAGCCCAACTATTATCCTGTATGGCATTCTCATGCGCTTCATAAATATTAGCTGCAAATCCTTTATTTATTGCGGAGTGATACTTTCCTTCAATCCAAACATTAGAATTGTCTACAAAAATATAGTATGACATAGTAAAAGCCTCCCGAAATTCATATATAATACTATAATAGCTTAAAAAACGTCAAATTTATTAAGCACACATATTATATTACCATTATACCAGAAAAAAAGAGATTGTCAATACTAAAAAAATTTTAACTTTCCCCAAATTTCAGCCTAGAAATTTCACAGTAAGAAAACAAAGGGTCGAATTCAATTATAACCTTGTCATAAATTGTGGATCCAATATAGCTATTTATTTTTGTTGTTAAGTTTATTATCAACTCTATTTCTTAAGTTAGTTTTAATATTCTTTAATTCATCATTTGTATTGTACATAGCTTCTAAACCTTTTTCATTGCACCAATCTTCAAATCTCTTCCATTCTTCCTTTCCACCCTTAGTCATCCCTGTTCCTCCATTAAGCTCAAAACCAGCTATAGGTTGATTAGGATTTTCATGCCTATCAGCATATTGCTCTTTAAATTTTCCTACCGAATCTGTAACAGTTGCTTTGCCAAGTTTTCCATCTATATCCTTATCTTGACCTAAAATTCTCATTCTCTTACTTTTTTCCATTTGTTTTCAACCTCCTTACATATTCAAAATATTCTGTTTTATTATCTACACTTCGAATATAATCAATTCCTCCATCTGGCTCATTTGTTATTGTTTTTCTAAGATGCTGAATTTCACCGTTAGTATCTTGTTCCATTAATCCACCAATCTCTGTTGTAAGCCCTTCCAGCATCGATCCATTGTTACTTTTACTCATTACTACCCACCTTATACTAACGTTAATACTAAATTATCACTACTAATTTCCGTTGTAATTGCTTCAATAATTATAGATTGTAAAAGAAAATAATCATGGATTTCGCTAATTAATTCGTTCTTCTTTTCATTTCCTTTTGCAACAAGGCAGTTTTCTTTTTGTTTGATTTCAATATCATTCAGTAACTTGCACACTTCTAATACACTTTTGTATCCCATTATATAATGTGGGATTTCTTCATCATCCTCCATAAATAATTCTTCTATGAAATATTTATCACAAATCTGCTTAATATAATCGGTATAATTCATTTTTTTACTATTCTTTATATCTATATTTAACTCTTTACCTTTTTTTACTCCGTAAGTCACTGAAAATGCCATATTACAGTTCCTCCTTAAAATTATTAATTAATTCTTCAATCTTACCTGATAGTATTGCTTCTCTAAACTCTTTTTTTATATCATCGATAGTGTTGAAGTTATTTGCTTTTTTTTGACTTTGTATTTGAATAGGATCTTTAAAACCAAGCTTTTTAAAACACAATCTTATAAATTCGTCTTTTTCTTCAAATGTCGGTTTTATGAATTCATATCGCAGTGAAAAACGACGTAGCAATGCATCGTCAAGTTGATCATAGACGTTAGTACACGCAATAACAAATTTATGAGATTTATGATTCAAAGAATCGAAAAAACGCATTAATTCGATTGACATTCGCTTTAATTCAGATACTTCGTCAATTCTATTTCTATTTACACATAATCTATCAATTTCGTCTAAGAATAATATGCCTTGAGTCTTGGATATAAAATCATTTAACTCACCAGAAAGATTATGAACTGACTCACCTAACCCAGAAACGATTATGTCGGAGGTGTTTATATAATACGAATCCAAACCATACTTTTCAAGTGCATAATTTATAATATTATGTGAAGCGGCTGTTTTTCCTATCCCAGGAACTCCGTAAAATAATACTGTTCCTTTTATATCAAAAAAGTCGTAATCAATACAATTGCTCTGGGAATCATCCATAATCATATCGATCAAGCGTTTTACTTGATTTACAACAGAATTTATGTTCTCTCCAATTAATTCTGTGTTTATTATAGAGGTCTCTTCATATCTATCCATTTCATCACCTGTAAAATGTAAGTTGTTTGTTCATAATTTTATTATATTAGTTTTTCGGATAGTTATCAATGGATTGGCGGCATTGCCTTAAACCATCATAAAATACTTCAAAGCCCCAACAATAGCCTCTTCCTTTTCCTTAGTACACTTCGCCTGTCTGGAGTCCTTAGTCTTAGCCTTGTTGTAATTCTCCCTCTCAATAATACCATATTTCTGCTTCACCTGTGCGATATTCAGAGAAGATACCGTCAGACCCGAATGTTCCTTAACATAAGCCTTGATCTCATCATAAGTAGCCTTGCTCTCCGCAGAGGTCAGATCAAGCTCGTCTGTTTTCAGCTCAACCTCGATATGTTGGTCGCTTTTAAGTTTGGACAATAAGCATACCGTCTCCACATGCCCCGTACCGGGAAACAGATCAACAGCCCTTACCTTTTGAAGCTCATACCCCTTGTCCGCAAGACAGCGGCAATCACGGGCGGCGGTGGCGGGATTGCAGGAGACCATTACAACACGCTTGGGAGACATCTTCACAATGCTGTCCAGAGTGAGAGCGTCGCAGCCCTTTCTCGGAGGGTCGGTGATTATAACATCGGGAGCTCTGCCCTTGTCGCACAGGAGCTTTGCCGCCTGTCCCGCATCGGCGCAGATGAAGTCGGCGTTCTCTATGCCGTTCTCACGGGCGTTGAGCTTGGCGTTTTCCACCGCCTGAGGGATTATCTCCGCCCCTGTTATGTGCTTTGCTTTTCCTGCCATGGAAAGCCCTATGGTTCCTGCGCCGCAGTAAAGGTCGAGCACGTCCTCATCGCCTGTCAGCGCCGCAAACTCCGCAGCTATGCCGTAAAGCTTTTCCGCCTGAGCGGTGTTCACCTGATAAAATGACAGCGGCGACAAAGATATTCTGTTTCCGCACATAATGTCGGTTATGGTGTCGCTTCCTCCGAGAGTTATGCACCTGCTGCCCATGATAACGTTTGTGTTCTTGCTGTTTATGTTAAGTATTACCGACTTTATATCGGCGTGATTTTTCATAAGTATATCTGCAATGGACTGAAATTTCGGGTCGGGCTTTGATGATACGAAACAGACCATTATCTCTCCGCTGTGATATCCTCTGCGCAGATATATGTGCCTGAGAATGCCCTTTCCGCTGGCTTCGTCATATGCGGAGATATGCCTCTCGTTTGCAAGCTTCAGTATCTCCCTTAGCAGCTCGCCGAAGGTATCGGGCTGGAGAAGGCAGTCGGTGCATGGCACTACCCTGTGGCTGCGCTGGGCATAAAAGCCGCAGGTGAGCCTGCCGTCCTTGTCTGTGGTAACGGGATACTGCGCCTTGTTGCGGTACTTGTCCGTTTCATCGCAGCCAAGCGGAGGCATAAATATCCCGCTGTCCTCAAATTTACCCAGGCGGATAAAGGCGTTCTTTACGATGTTGTTTTTGATATCCAGCTCCGACTCATATGATATGTGGCGGAAAACGCAGCCGCCGCAGGCTTTCTTGACATCGCACCCTCTGTCCTGCCTGTCGGGCGAGGGAGTGATTATTTCCTCAACTATGCCGTAGCACAGATTTTTCAGCACCTTGACTATCCTGCACGAGATAATATCGCCCTTTGCGGCAGAGGGCACGAAAACAGCCATGCCGTTTTCATGCCCCACTCCGCTGCCCTCGGCGGTAATATCCGTTATTTCAAGCGTGATAATATCATTCTTTTTTATTGTGATGTTCATTCCTTCCATTTGGGAGTTTATATTCTTATAATCTCTCGCCGCACTTGCAGCAGTAGGTGTTGTCGGGAGCGTTCTTTGCGCCGCAGAACTCGCATACATGAGGCTTGCCGCTGGCGTCCTCAGCAAATTCCAGCTGTGCTTCCAGCATTTTTATTTCCTTGATAAGGCGCTTCATGTTGCCTGTTTCGTCGGTGCTGTCCTTGTGCATGGAATAGCATACCTTGCCCAGCTCATAGTAGCGCTCTTTGAGCTTAACCCTCAGCTGTGCACGCTCAACATATGCCTTTGATACGTTGACAGCCTCATTTGCCTTGCCTGTTATCTTGTCAACAGCGTCCTTGGAAATTGCAACAATGTCATCAAAACCGTATTTCATAAAAATTTCCTCCTCTTGGTTACAGCTGAGAAAGGAACTCCTCCAGCTGTGGCTTGTATGCCGTCATTTTTTCGTAGCGTGAAATGTACTCGTAGGGGAACTTGTAGTTGAAATGCCGTGTTATCTTGCCTGTGGAGTGGTCAATAAGCTTTGTGGAGCCGCCTGCGCCGCAGGCAATGATGTTCTGAGCCTCTTCCATGATGTAGATGTTGTAAAGGCTCTCATAGCCTTTCTTTGCGTAGCCCACATTCTCCAGATTGCCCACCGTGTTCTTCTGGCGGTAAAGATAATATGGGTCATAGCCTTTTCCGGTCAGCTTCGCAAAGGCGAAGTCCACCATTTCCGAGATGGAGTTATCCGTAAGATAATTCTTTCTCAGATCATCGGAGCTTTTGAACAGATCGGCGGAACGCTTTACCGTAAGGGTGTGAACGGTGATGCTTTCGGGGTCAAGTGCGGTAAGGCGGTCTATGGTCTCCTTAAAGCCCTCTGTGGTGTCCGTAGGCAGCCCTGCAATGGTGTCCATATTGATGTTTTTGAAGCCAAGGCTCCTTGCAAGGGCAAAGCATTTTTCCACCTGAGCAGCTGTGTGCTTTCTTCCCACAGCTTTAAGAACGCTGTCAATCATGGTCTGGGGATTTACGGAAATTCTTGTGGCTCCGTTATCCCTTATGGCGATAAGCTTATCTTCGGTGATGGTATCTGCACGGCCTGCTTCTACAGTATATTCACGAATTTTAGAAATGTCAATGTTTTTGGCTATTGCCTGCATTATTTTTTCGATTTCCTGTGCGGAAAGTGATGTGGGCGTTCCTCCGCCGATATATACAGTGTCGCAGAAAGTGTTTTTGTCACGGAGGATATTTCCCGTTTCCTCTATCTCACGGCAGAGCATATCCACATACCGGGGGATAAGCTCCTTTGCTCCCTTTGACTGTATCGAGTGGGAAACAAATGAGCAGTATGAGCATCTTGACGGACAGAATGGGATTGACACATAAAGCGAATAGCTCTTTGGGTCAAGGGTATCCAGCGCATTTTTCTGTGTCACGGCGGTGCGGTAGGAAAGCTCAAATTTTTCGGGAGAGATATAATATTTTTCTTTCAGCTTTTCAAATATCTCTTCCTTGGAAAGTCCCTCTTCAATAAGTGCGTTCACCTTTTTTACGGGGCGTATTCCCGTAAGGCAGCCCCATTTGGGCGTTACTCCCGTGATTTCGGAAAGCGCCTTGTAAAGCATTCTGCACAGGGATATCTCATACTCGCTTTCCTCGGGCAGAGGGAGAGACTTCTCGCAGGTCTTTCCGTGCAGGCAGGCGAGTATGTACAGCTTATCCGATACGGATACAACTATCCTGTCCCCTTCGTCGGGAGCGGGCTTATCATATTCAAACTCAAAGCTTTCCAGCGGACAGAAGAGCTTCAGCACCGCTTCCGTCTCGTATTTGTATGTGTTGTTTTCAAAATATACGGTCATTGTATTATCTCACTTTTCTTATGGGGGAAAGTATTTTTCAATTTATTGGTGTTGGCAGAAATGCTTTTGACAACGTCGTTTGCTCTGCCGGTCATTCATTCATGATATCAAAATGCCTGCGGTATCTCTTGGGGATATCAATGGGCACATCATATCCCAGCTCCCTGAGCGCTTTGGGTATCACCCGCATACCGTCCTTGAAAAATTCTTCTATCCGCTTTTCTTTCCGTGTGGTACTGCTGTAGCTTTCGGGGCATACAAATGTCCAGTCTGCGCCGCTTTTATCCACTACAAGGCGAAAATACTTGTCGATATCCGTATCGGGAAAGCCTGCTTTTTTCAGCAGAATGTGATGCTCCACAGCTTCGTCTATCTGACTTGTGATAATTCTTTCGCCGTCATAGGATATGAGAACCAGCAGAGGTTCATCGGCAGCAGCTGCCGCTTTGAAATCGGCTTCATTGGGATAATATATTATTTCCATTATTCCTCACCCGCAAAATGCTCCCATGCGTATTTCATATAAGGGTTGTGTGCCCTTTCCTCGAACATGGTGGAGTTTTCACCGTGACCCGAGAAAAGCTTGTAGTCGGTCTTGGTATCAAAATCATAAAGCATTGCCAGAGACTCATACATTGCCTTTTCGCTGCCGTCGGTCATGTCAGTCCTGCCCATGCTGTTTTTGAAAAGGGTATCTCCGCAGTACATATTGTCACCCAGGATATAGCACACGGAGCCGCTTGTGTGGCCCGGGGTGTGGAGGACTTCAAATTCCAGCTCCCCTACGGTTACGATATCCCCGTCCTGTATCTCCGTTGCTTCGCCAATGGGGTCAACGGGAGGGAGACCGAAATATTCCGTGAGATTTGTCTTTCCGTTTGTGAGCTTTTCCCTGTCGGCGGAATGGATAACTATTTCCGCACCTGTTTTGTAGGACACATATGCCGCTGAGGCAATGTGGTCGCAGTGGCCGTGGGTGAGGAGGATTTTTTTCAGCTTTACACCCTTTTCGGCTATCTGCTTCAATATATAATCGCCGCCGTAGGGAGCATCTATAAGAGCACCGTTCATGTTCTCGTCCCAGATAAGGTACGAGTTTACCCCGAACTGGCTAAGAGGGGGAAGATTGAGCACGTTCATATTATTACCGCCTTTCCGAGGTATATTATCAGTATCAGTTTACGATACGTTCCACGCTGATAACGTCCTGCACCTTTCTCAGCTTGGAGATAAGCATATTGAGCTGCTGAACTCCTGCGATGCTGCAGGTCATGATAAGATTTGCGTTGCCGTTTTTGAGCATCTTTGTGGTCAGCTCGGAGACGGGTATGCGCATTTCCGCTGTGACTGCGGTAACGTTTGCCAGCAGAGAGATATTGTCGTAGGAAACAACGTCCAGTGTTGCCTTGAATATAGGATTGTCGTTCTTGGCTGCATTTTCTGCCCATGTGACTTCTACCCAGCGGTCGGTCTCGATACCGTTCTTCATTGCTTCAATATACTTGGAGCAGTCCTTGCGGTGAACGGAAACGCCGTGGCCCTTGGTGATAAAGCCGATGATATCTTCTCCGGGGAGAGGGTTGCAGCACTTGGAAAGCTTTACGTCTATGTTGCTCTCGCCGCCGACAATGATGCCGGTGTTGCTCTTCTTGGGAACAAAGGGAGCGGGCTTTGCGGCGTTGGGAGCGGAGTACTGCTTTGCGTAGCTGTCCTTGAGCCTCTGGAGTATTCTTGAAAGAATGATGCCGCCGTAGCCCACAGCCGCATAGAAATCGTCCAGCGTTGCGCAGTTGTGGCGCTTCATATCGTCTGCAAGGAACTTTTCCATATCCTCGGGGGGAACGTTTATGCCGTTACGCTTGAACTCGTGTTCCAGATCCTCCTTGCCCTTGGCGATATTTTCCTCACGGCGTTCTTTCTTGAACCATGAGCGTATCTTGGACTTGGCTTCGTTGGTCTTGCATATATCCAGCCATGCACGGTTGGGACCGTGGTCGGGAGCCTGAGAGGTAAGTATCTCAACTATCTCGCCCGTCTGGAGCTGATAATCAAGGGAAACAAGCTTTCCATCGACCTTTGCGCCCTTCATTCTGTTGCCGACCTGGGTGTGGATTGCGTAGGCAAAGTCGATTATGGTTGCGCCCGCAGGCAGGGTTATGATATCGCCCTTGGGAGTGAATGCGAAAATATCCTCGGGAGCAAGGTCGCTCTTGATGGTGCGGACAATTTCCTCAACATCGTCGGTTTCCTGCTGGGCTTCAATTATCTGGCGTATCCATGCCAGTCTGTCCTCCAGCTTATCCTTTCCCTTTATGCCCTCCTTGTATTTCCAGTGGGCTGCGATACCGTATTCAGCGGTGTAGTTCATATCAACAGTTCTTATCTGCACCTCAAAGGGGATACCCTCTCTGCCGATAACGGTGGTGTGCAGGGACTGATACATATTTGCCTTTGGCGTTGCGATGTAGTCTTTGAAGCGGTTGGGTATGGGCTTGAACATATCGTGGATTATACCCAGCGCATTGTAGCACTCGTTTACAGTGTTGACTATAATGCGCACGGCGTAAATATCATACACTTCATCAAGACCCTTGCCCTTGATGAACGCTTTTCGGTAAATGCCGTAAACCGATTTTACACGTCCCGACATCTGAGGCTCGGGCAGACCCATTTCCACAAAGCGCTTTGCGATCTGCTCCTTGATGGAGTTGATGAATGCCTGACGCTCGTCACTGCGTATTTTAAGCATCTGCTCTATTTCGGCATATGCGTAGGGGTCAAGGTACCTGAACGCCAGATCTTCTATCTCGTCCTTGATAGTCCTGATACCGAGACGGTGAGCTATGGGCGCATAGATGTTCATGGTCTCAAGAGCCGTGTTCCTCTGCTTGTATGCGGGACGGAACTGGAGCGTTCTCATATTGTGGAGGCGGTCGCAGAGCTTTATTATGATAACTCTGATATCCTGCGACATGGCAAGGAGGATTTTTCTTACGTTCTCTGCCTGCTGTTCCTCTTTGGTGAAAAGGGGTATCTTGCCCAGCTTTGTAACGCCGTCAACCAGCATTGCCACGTCCTGACCGAAAAGCTTTCTCAGCTCTTCAAGGGTGGTGTCCGTATCCTCCACAACGTCGTGGAGAAGAGCGGCACAGATAGTATCCGTATCCATACCCAGCTCCAGCAGGATATATGCCACTGCTACGGGGTGGGTGATGTACGGCTCGCCCGATGAGCGCACCTGATTTGCATGAGCCTTTGCCGCAAATTCATATGCGGAAATTATCTTGCTCAGGTCATACTGCTTTTCATCGTCAAGTATTTTCTGAATAAGCGAATCTATTGTATATACAGTCTCGGATTTGTTGAGCATATGCGCCGCCTCCTAAAGTATGTGATCACTGTGCCGCCAGCCGCCTGAGAGCTTCCATTATGGGAGCTTTCTCCGTGTCGGCTTTTGGTGCGCCCTGAATGACAGATATCCTGTCTGCGCCCTTATCGTAAGCCATAAGCCCCGACTGGGCGAATACGTCAAGGCAGATGAGAAATTTGCAGTAGTTCATATCTCCGCCAACCCTCTGGAACAGTCCGAAAGGAGAAATAGTGTCTTTCCCGAGAGCCTTATACACTGCCGCCAGGTCGGCTCTTTCGGGGGTTATGTGGGGAATGAGCCGCCTGTCGATACGCTCACCTCGCTTAAAGGCATAATATGCTTCCTCGGCTGCAATGAGCTTTGACTGATTTATGCCTTTTTTTCTTATATCGGCGATGCGCAGATTAACGCTTTTTCTGCCGCCGAAGGTGTTTATCTCGGGAGAAGCGATGACGTTTACCACATCTCCCTTTTTATATGAAAATTCAGCAGTTTTTGTGCCGAACATAAGCGCCGCAAATTTTGTGTTCCCGCCTGTGAGCGTGAGCTTGGTGTGCGCTCCGCCCGTAAGGGGGATAATGTCTGATATCACACAGTCGGAAATAAGGAAAACGGGACGGGGATTTGCTTCTCCGAAGGGTTCGAGGACGTTCAGTCCCTCGATGTTTTCAGCCGTAAGCTCACAGGGAGTTACCGCTCCGCAGACTGTCACCGCAGGTGAGAATGAAACGCCGTCGCAGGCAAGACCATGCGCAAATTCCTGCAGTTTTTCATCAAACAGCGGGATATTTTCCTCAGTCAGAGAAAAGCCGCCTGCGCCCGAATGTCCGCCGAATTTGGTAAGGGTATCTGCTGCAAAGCTCAGTGCCTTGAAGATGCTGAAGCCGCCGAATGAACGGGCGGAGCCACGCACCTCCGTGTCTCCCCTGTTGCGTGACATGAGAAAAACGGGTCTGCCGAATTTTTCCATGCACCGTGCCGCAACTATTCCCACAACGCCGTGGTGCCAGTCAACGCCGCTGAAAACAATCACACGCTTGTCCAGCACTGCGGGATTTTCCTTTATTTTTTCGTAGATATCCGCAAGAACTGCGTTTTCGTAGTTTTTGCGCTCTGCATTAAGCTCGCATATCTTTTCCGCCAGAGCTTCCGCCTCATCGGGGTCTTCCTCCGTGAGCAGCGAAAGAGCGTCCGATGGAGAGCCTATCCTGCCTGCCGCATTTATTCTTGGGGCAAGCCCGAAGGATGCCGATGCGGAGGTGTAGGGGGCTTTCAGCCCTGCTTTTCCGATAAGGGCACGAAGCCCCATATTTTCGGTATTTTCAAGGTAATGGAGACCGTCCCGCACAAGCGCCCTGTTCTCGCCCGTGAGAGGAACAACATCGGCGACCGTGGCAACGGCGGCAAGGTCGGAAAACTGCTCAACAGCGCAGTCCATATCGCCGCCCTCCATGGCTGCAATGAGCTTCAGTGCAAGACCGCAGCCGCAAAGGTCCTTATATATCGAGGGGCAGTCGGCTCTGTGGGGGTCAACCACTGCAAGAGCATCGGGCAAAGTCTCCCCGGGCTGATGGTGGTCGGTTATAACAAGGGCTATGCCAAGCTCCTTGCAAAGCTCCGCTTCGGCAACGGCGGCAATGCCGTTATCCACGGTGACGATAAGCCCCACGCCCTGCTCTGCCAGCTTCCTGACAGCTCCGCTGTTCATTCCGTAGCCCTCTTCACGCTCGTTGATGTAGGTCATCACGTTTCCGCCGATATCGGTAAGATAGCCTGACAATACAGCTGTGGCAGTAACGCCGTCGCAGTCGTAATCGCCGTATATGCAGATGAGCGTGCCGTTCTCCACCGCTTCGGAAACAGCGTTGCAGGCCTTGTCCATATCACGGATAAGGAACGGGTCGGAATACTGCTCATCATCATTCTGACCGAAGAAATCGGCAGCTTTTTCTATTGTATCAATGCCTCTTGAAGCAAGGGCTTTGGCGGCGAGAACGGACAGCCCTCCCTGACGGGAAAGAACGTCCGCGGCCGCAGGGTCGGGTGTGCCGATCTGCCATTTTTTTATCAAATAAATACCATCTTTCATTATCAGTAGATAGAATAGCTATAGCTACTCACCATATATTATAGCATTTTGTGAAATAATAATCAAGAACATATTATGAACACGAAAACTGACTCTGCACGCAAAAAACCTCTCCGTTTCATGCTGAAAAGGAGAGGTTCCCTTATATTATTTGGTTTTCTTTGCCTGTTCCCCTGCTTCATAGAATGTTTCAACAGCAGTCTGCATTATCTCAACAGGTCTGTCAGTCTTGGTAAGCTTTATGGCAATGTACGGCTTATCCGCAGAGCCGTTTACCGATACTCTGCCGCCGAATGCTTTCACAAGCGCCTGCACCTGCTCCATGCCTGCGGTCTTTACATATATGAGCAGTGCATTGCTGCGCTGGGTTATCTCGGTTATTCCCGCCTTGCCTGCCATATTCCTTGTAAGTGCAACGGTGACAAGTCCCTGTATTGCTTTCGGAGGATCACCGTAGCGGTCGATGAACTCGTCCAGCAGGTCGATGCTCTCTTCCTTGGTGGAAACTGCTGCGATCTTGCGGTAAGCGTCCAGTCTGCCTGCAAGGCTCTCGATATAGTCGTCGGGGATATGCGCCTCGATCTGCAGGTCGATAAGGCATTCCTCGGGAGTGCGGGGAGGTGTCTGTCCTGTTTCCTCGGCGATAGCTTCGTTCAGGAGCTGCAGATACATATCGTATCCTACTGCCTCCATATGACCGTGCTGGCGGCCGCCCAGAATTGAGCCTGCGCCTCTTATTTCCAAGTCACGCATTGCCACACGGAAGCCGCTGCCGAACTGGGTGAACTCCCTTATTGCGTCAAGGCGCTTGGAGGCTATTTCGGTAAGCACTTTGCCACGCCTGAAAGTGAAATACGCAAAGGCACGCCTGTTGGAACGTCCCACACGGCCTCTCAGCTGATAGAGCTGGGAAAGTCCCAGATTGTCTGCGTCCTCGATGATAAGTGTGTTTACGTTAGGCACGTCAACGCCTGTTTCGATGATGGTGGTGCAGACAAGTATGTCTATCTCGTGGTCAACCAGCTCCGTCCAGATATCCGAGAGACGTTCCTCGGAAAGCTGACCGTGAGCCACGGCGATACGTGCGTCGGGGATAAGCTCGGCTATTTTTGCGGCGCACAGGTCGATGGTCTCCACACGGTTATGGATATAATAAACCTGACCGCCACGCCTCAGCTCCTTGTTTATTGCCTGGATTATAACGCCCATATTGTGCTCGATAACATAGGTCTGCACGGGATATCTGTCAACGGGCGGCTCTTCTATGACGCTCATATCTCTTATGCCGCTCATTGCCATGTTGAGGGTTCGTGGGATAGGTGTTGCGGAAAGGGTCAACACGTCAACGCCCGTAAACGCTTCCTTGAAGCGCTCCTTGTGGGCAACGCCGAAACGCTGTTCCTCGTCGATTATGGCAAGACCCAGATCCTTGAACTTAACGTCCTTCTGCACAAGGCGGTGAGTGCCTATGACCATATCCACAGTGCCCAGAGCCACCTGTTTGAGTATCTCTTCCTGCTGCTTTTTGGTGCGGAAGCGGGACAAAAGCTCTATTTTAAACGGGAAATGCTCAAATCTTTTCAGTGCGCTCTGGTAATGCTGCCATGCAAGGACGGTTGTGGGCACAAGCACTGCGCACTGCTTGCCGTCCAGCATACATTTGAATGCGGCACGGAAAGCCACCTCTGTTTTTCCGAAGCCCACGTCTCCGCAGAGAAGTCTGTCCATGGGGGTGGGCTTCATCATATCCTGCTTTATCTCTTCTATGCAGCGGAGCTGGTCATCTGTCTCGGTATAGTCAAAGCGGGCTTCAAAGTCGTTCTGCCAGTCGTTGTCCTCAGAGAATGCAAAGCCCTTTGTTTTGCTGCGCTTTGCGTAGAGGGCAATAAGCTCGTCCGCCATATCCTTGACGGCTTTCTTTACACGGGAACGTGTTTTCTGCCACTCGTTGGAGGAAAGCTTGTTGAGCTTTACGCCCGTATCGTCACGGGGGCCGATATATCTTGAAATAAGATCCATCTGGGTAACGGGCACATAAAGCACGTCCGTACCTGCGTATTTTATGGTGATATAGTCCTTGGTGATGCCCTCCAGCTCCAGCTTGCGAATGCCCTCGAATCTGCCTATTCCGTGGAGAGCGTGAACTACCAGATCGCCCGGGGCGATATCTGCCAGGGACTTTATTTCCTCGCCCTTTTTCTTCTTTTTGAGCTTCCTCTTGGAGCTCATTGCCTTTGCCTGGGTGATAAGTGCGGTCTTGATGTCGGGATAATCATAGCCCGATGACAGGCAGCCTGTGGTGATGAGAACTCTGCCCTTGGTAAGGGTGGTCTCCTCTGTCATTATGTCGCAGGGAATGCCGTCATTTCTCAGATCCTCGGCGATTATGGGCAGAGTTTTTTCAGAGCCTGCCAGCACGATGACGGAGTAGTTGCGGTCGATGAACGAACGCAGATCCTCCGAAAGCTGACGTATCTCGCCGCCCCACGGAGCGGTCTGATAGGCGGTCATTGTCCAGAGCTTTTTGCAGCGGATATCGTTTGTGCGCAGGAACGTATCCATAAGCACGCAGGGGAATTTCACAGCTGTTTCGGAAATGCTCTCAAACTCGGCTATATAGCCGTCCAGACCTCTGCAAAGCTCGCCCTCTTCAAGGAGTATCTTCATGTCCTCATTGAACTGGGACTGTATTGCTTTTGCCTTTTCGCAGCAGCTGTGGAACTCACAGAAAAGCACAGGGCTGTCGGGCTTCAGGTAATCGAAGATAAGTGCGGGCTTGTCATATGCCAGCGGCAGATACTTGTCGATATTTGCAAGGCTTACGCCGTTTGAAACATTGTCTGCGTCCTTGGCAAGGTTTGAGCGCACAAGCTCGGTGCGCTTTCCTCTTACTCCTGCGGAGAGGGCGTTTATCTTCTGTACAAGTGCGTCTGCGCTGTTAAAAAGCACCTCGCCTGCGGGGGGGATAATAAGCTCGTCTATCTGCTCGGTGCGGCGCTGGGTCTCGGGGTCAAAATATGCAAAGGAATCTATCTCATCGTCCCACAGCTCCATACGGACGGGCATTTTCTCCTGCACGGGGAAGATATCCGCAATGGAACCTCTCACGGAAAACTGGGAGGGGCTTTCCACCTTGTCGCAGCGGGTGTAGCCTGCGGCGATAAGGCGGCTTATGAGGTCGGGGAGCTGCACGGAAGTGTCCCTTGACAGCTTGATTGTGCGGTCAGCCAGCACATCGGGAGGGATAGTGCGCTGCATTACCGCCTCCGCCGAAGCACAGACTATTTTGCAGCTGCCGTCTATGAGCCTCGCCAGCACGCACAGGCGCTGGTATTCATATTCCTTTGAAACGCTTTCCACCCTTGCCAGAGTGATGTCCTTTGCGGGATAGATATATGCGGCTGTTTCATTTTCATTCTGGGAAACGGCATACATTTCGTTTATATCATCGCAAATACGTTTAGCCCCTGCCTCGTCATCGGTGATGATAAGGAGAGGGGCGCTTTCTTCCGAAAGGGTGCTTATTATAAGTGCCAGCTGAGCCTTGTGTATGGACGAAAGCCCCGACACAGCCAGCGGGTAATATCCTCGTTTTAATGTGTCGCAGATGTCCTTTATGTCCGACTGGGACATAAGCACGCTCTGCATTTTACCGAAAAGTGAGTTGTTCATTTTCCGCCTGTCTTTCTTATCAGTTGAAAAGGTTCATTGCCTTGTCGGTCTCGCCCTTGACCATAAGCTCTATGGCTTCACAGGCGTGCTCGGTGGATTCGTGCATCTTGGGGATATCCTCCGAGGGAAAATTGCCCAGCACCCAGTTTGCCAGGTCATAGTCCTTGGAGGGCTTTGCGCCTACGCCTATCTTTATGCGTGGGAAATCCTGAGAGCCTGTAAGATATATGATGGACTTTATGCCGTTATGGCCGCCGTCGCTTCCCTTTCGGCGAATGCGCAGCTTGCCGGGCTCAAGGCTTATATCGTCATAACATACTATCACATTTTCGATGGGTATCTTGTAGAAATTCATCGCCTCCACCACAGCTTCTCCGCTGTTGTTCATAAATGTGGAGGGCTTCATTACCAGACATCGCTTGCCTGCAATGACAACATCGCCTGTAAGGGACTTGAATTTCAGCTTCTTTATGTCAAATTTATATTTTGCCGCCAGGGTATCGACAGTCATAAAGCCTGCGTTGTGGCGGGTGTTTTCATATTGTGCCCCTGGGTTTCCCAGACCTACAATGATATATTCCACGGGACCTGTCGGCTTGGGAGCTTTGTTTTTGTTTATCTGATCGAAAATATCGAAAATGCTCATATATTAAATTCTCCTTAATTCTTCAGCCGCCAAGCCTTACTTTTAATTCGTCCGTATCAATATTCTGTGTATCCGAGCCGCTTTCGGACAGCTTTTTCCCGTCCTCGTCAATGTACGTATATAAATATTTGTATTCAGCCGTTTTCTGAACCTCGTCCACAGCGATATCAAGCTTAAAATCTGTGACATTCCACCAATTGTACATCATAATATCTGCTGTAACCGTTTTAGCAAAACCGGGAATGTGAATATCAAAGGAATACAGCCCGTAATCCCCGCCATCTATGGAAACACGGGAAAAATCCCCGTTTTTATAAGTGGAAAAGTCTCCCTTTCCGACGAAAGAGAAATCGTTCTCGCTAAGGGTGACAGCCTGCCCGTTCAGAGTTACGGTAATATCCCCCGTTATCCTGTCATAGGGATAGTGCCTGTAATAAAGGACTTTGCCGAAATTACAAAGTAAAACTGCTGCTGCGGCAAGGAACAAAGCGACAGCGATAAGCACTTTCTTTTTCATATTCCCTCCCCAAAATCCCTTTTTACACTCCCAAAAGGCTGCCGCACATATGTGCAGCAGCCTGATGATGTTATGTAGGTTTACTGATATTTTCGGATATCAGTTATTGAAAAGAGGGGAAATGGGTCTGTCTGCGTAAATTCTCTCGATAGCCTGAGCAAATACAGGAGCAACGGGGAGAACAGTGATCTTGTCGATGTGCTTCTCGGGAGGGAGTGCGATAGTATCGAGGATAACAACTTCCTTGATAACGCTTGCCTGGATTCTCTCGATAGCAGGGCCTGAAAGAACGCCGTGAGTTGCACAAGCGGTAACGGATCTTGCGCCGCCCTTTTCCATGATAGCCTTTGCAGCGTTGCAGAGGGTACCTGCGGTGTCGATCATATCGTCAACGAGGATAACGTCCTTATCCTTAACGTCGCCGATGATGTTCATAACTTCGCATACGTTTGCCTTCTGACGTCTCTTATCAACGATAGCAAGAGGAGCGTCAAACTTAGCGGCAAAGTTTCTTGCTCTGGTTACGGAGCCAAGGTCGGGAGATACGATGATGGTATTGTCCTTGATGTCCTTGAACTTCTCGACGAAGTAGGGAACCAGAATGGGCACACCGAGGAGGTGGTCAACGGGAATGTTGAAGAAGCCCTGGATCTGTGCGCAGTGGAGATCCATTGTGAGGATACGGTCAGCGCCCGCAACGGTAAGCAGGTCTGCCATAAGCTTTGCAGAGATGGGATCTCTTGCCTTAGCCTTTCTGTCCTGACGTGCATATCCCATGTAGGGGATAACTGCTGTGATACGGCCTGCGGAAGCTCTCTTAAATGCGTCGATCATAATGAGAAGCTCCATCACGTGGTCGTTTACAGGGGTGCTGGTGGACTGAACAACGAATACGTCGGAACCTCTAACGCTTTCCTTAATGGAAACGCTTACCTCTCCGTCGGAAAAGGTAACGACCTCGGACTGACCGAGGGGAAGTCCCAGCGCCTTTGCGATGTCGGCAGCTACCTGGGGATTGGAGTTTGCAGTGAAGATTTTGATATCCTTACCGTGAAGATTCATTTTTCTTCTCCTTTTCTATAAATAAATTCCAAAAATATGGGGCTGTTTTATGCGCTGCTCACAATCAGCGCCTGTGCCTTTGAGGTATTATTTGCTGTGGTTCTTTTCTATCCTGCCCTTGAGCTTTCTCAGACCGTAGCCCTCTATTATCTTGGCAGTTCCTCTTTCAACGGCAAGTGCGCCGTCGGGAACGTCCTTTGTAATTGTAGAGCCTGCGCCTGTATATGCGCCCCTGCCTATCTTGACGGGCGCTACAAGGTTTGTGTTGCAGCCGATGAACGCATCATCGCCGATAACAGTGCGGTATTTCTTCTCACCGTCATAGTTTGATGTAACTGTGCCGCAGCCGAAGTTTACTCCGCTGCCCACATCGCTGTCACCCACATAGGTAAGATGTGAAACGGCAGTGTTCTCGCCGATAACGGAATTTTTGATCTCAACGAAATCGCCTATCTTTACGCCCTTGCATATCCTGCTGCCCGGGCGTATCTGAACGAAAGGACCTACCTTTGCGCTGTCCTCGATCTCGCTGTCGTATGCCTGAACGGAGTTAAGGGTAACACCGTCGCCTACTGTGCAGTTTTCAATGATGCAGTTGGGGCCTATTTTGCAGTTTTCGCCGATAACGGTGTTTCCTTTGAGGATAACTCCCTGCATGATAGTCGTACCCTTGCCGACCTTTACATCTCTGCCGATAGTAACGCCGTCGGTGCAGGTAAATTCGACACCCTCGTCCATCAACCTTTCTATTATAGCAAATCTTGCGGTATTATTCAATAACAAAAGACCTTTTCTGTCATTTGCACCTAAAACCGCATCGGAATTTGAAGAAATATAGGCATCTGCACGAAATTTTGCGCTGATAAGGATATAAACCGAGTCGGTAAGATAATATTCTCCCTGAGAATTGTTGGGCTTTATCTCACCAAGGGCATAGATGAGCTTTTCAACTCCGAACCAATATGCGCCTGAGTTTATTTCCTTTATCTTCTTCTGTTCGGGAGTGGCGTCCTTTTCTTCCACGATGCCGTAAATGCCGTCATCATGGCGGAGTATCCTGCCGTATCCGTAAGGATTATCAAGCTCGGCGGTTATAACTGTAACGGCGTTGTTTTTCTCCTCGTGAAGAGAAAGTGCGCCAAGTATGGTATCCTTGTCGATAAATGGAGCGTCTCCATTAAGGATAAGCACGTTGCCGTCAGCACGCTCCTTGAGCCAGTCTATGGTCATCATCACCGCATGGCCCGTACCCATTCTCTGGGGCTGGAAAACGGTGTGATACTTGCCGTCCAGGTGCTTTTCGATGACTTCGTGGTTGAAGCCTGTTACCACGCAGATATCTGTTATGCCTGCGTCCTCACAGGCTCTTATCGCCCAGTCCAGCATAGGGAGACCCAGAACCTCAAACATGGGCTTTGGGAGATCTGACTTCATTCTCTTGCCCTGTCCTCCTGCGAGGATAACGGCGCAGTTTTTAGAATTATTACTCATAGTATAAATTCTCCTGATTATAAAGAATTGTAAATTGCACTTGCTTTGTTATAATATACTTTATGTATTATAAAACTTTGATTATACATTAAGTATCTTGAACTGCTGCATCTACCGCCGATAAAAATATGCTTAAAGTATATTACGCAAAACCAATATATCGGCTGTAAAAATATGGCGTTCTGCCAATATGCCTTTCAAATATTATTATGCCACAGTTTGATGGATATTTCAAGTGCATTTTATTTTAATTGTTCTTTATTATAGAAAATCACAATCTTTTGGTCAAAATAGCCAAAGATACGGGCTCAATTTTTCTGCTATTGAACAGTAGAAAAATACATATATTTCTGTTATAATATAGTTATGTTCATGGCAGCACAACAATGCACTGTTATATATGTGGGAAAAAGATGTAAATTGTTGCAATCCTCAAATTGCGGCCGTGAAAAAATCTATATTTATATGGAGGTAAAATCCAATGGCAAAAAAATGGGTCTATACTTTTAAAGAAGGTAATATGACTATGCGTAACCTTCTCGGCGGTAAGGGCGCTAACCTTGCTGAAATGACCGAGATAGGTCTTCCTGTTCCTCAGGGCTTTACTATCACCACCGAGGCTTGTACTCAGTACTATGAGGACGGCAGAAAGATCAACGACGAGATCATGGCTCAGGCTATGGAAGGCGTTGCTTGGATGGAAAAGGAAAACGGCAAGAAGTTCGGCGATCTTAAGAATCCCCTTCTCGTTTCCGTTCGTTCCGGCGCAAGAGCTTCCATGCCCGGTATGATGGATACAATCCTCAACCTCGGTCTTAACGACGATGTTGTTGCTGCTATGATCGCAGGCAACTCCGATCCTAAGTTCGAGAGATTCGTTTACGACTCTTACAGAAGATTTATCCAGATGTTCTCCGACGTTGTTATGGAAGTCGGCAAGAAGTACTTTGAGCAGCTCATCGACAAGATGAAGGAAGAAAAGGGCGTACATTACGATGTAGAGCTCACCGCTGCTGACCTCAAGACACTTGCTGAGCAGTTCAAGGCAGAGTACAAGAAGCAGCTCGGTTCTGACTTCCCCTCCGATCCTGTTGAGCAGCTCAAGCTCGCTATCGAGGCTGTATTCCGTTCTTGGGACAACCCTCGTGCAAATGTTTACCGTCGTGACAACGATATCCCTTATTCCTGGGGTACTGCAGTTAACGTAATGCCCATGGTATTCGGTAACCTGAACGACAACTCCGGTACAGGCGTTGCCTTCACAAGAGATCCTGCTACAGGTGAGAAGAAGCTCATGGGTGAGTTCCTCACTAACGCACAGGGTGAGGACGTTGTTGCAGGCGTTCGTACTCCTATGCCTATTGCTCAGATGGCAGAGAAGTTCCCCGAAGCTTATGCTGATTTCATCAAGGTTTGCGATATCCTCGAGAACCACTATCACGATATGCAGGACATGGAGTTCACCGTTGAGAACGGCAAGCTCTTCATGCTCCAGTGCCGTAACGGTAAGAGAACCGCTCAGGCTGCTCTGAAGATCGCTTGCGACCTCGTTGACGAAGGCCACAAGACCGAGCAGGAAGCTGTTCTTATGATCGACCCCAGAAACCTCGATACTCTTCTTCACCCTCAGTTCGATGCTAAGGCTCTGAAGGCTGCTACTCCTCTTGGAAAGGGCCTCGGCGCTTCTCCCGGAGCTGCTTGCGGTAAGGTTGTATTCACTGCTGATGATGCAGAGGCTTGGAACGCTAAGGGCGAAAAGGTAGTTCTCGTTCGTCTTGAGACTTCTCCCGAAGATATCACCGGTATGAAGGCTTCCCAGGGTATCCTCACAGTTCGTGGCGGTATGACCTCTCACGCTGCCGTTGTTGCACGTGGTATGGGTACCTGCTGCGTATCCGGCTGCGGCGATATCAAGATGGATGAAGAGAACAAGAAGTTCGAGCTCGGCGGAAAGACCTTCCACGAGGGCGACTACATCTCCATCGACGGTACAACCGGTAACATCTACGGCGAGATCATTCCTACCGTTGATGCTCAGATCGCCGGTGAGTTCGGCCGTGTAATGGCTTGGGCTGACAAGTACAGAAGACTTAAGGTTAGAACCAATGCTGATACTCCTGCTGACGCTAAGAAGGCAAGAGAGCTCGGCGCTGAAGGTATCGGCCTTTGCCGTACAGAGCACATGTTCTTTGAGGCTGACAGAATCGCAGCATTCAGAGAGATGATCTGCTCCGATACAGTTGAAGAGAGAGAAGCAGCTCTTGCTAAGATCGAACCCATGCAGCAGGGCGATTTCGAGGCTCTCTACGAGGCACTCGAGGGCAACCCTGTTACTATCAGATTCCTCGATCCTCCTCTTCACGAATTCGTTCCTACTGAGGAAGCTGACATTGAGGCTCTTGCAAAGGCTCAGGGCAAGTCCGTTGAGACTATCAAGAACATCATTGCTTCTCTCCACGAGTTCAACCCCATGATGGGCCACAGAGGCTGCCGTCTTGCTGTAACATATCCTGAGATCGCTAAGATGCAGACTGAAGCTGTTATCAAGGCTGCTATCAATGTTAAGGCAAAGCACCCCGACTGGACTATCGTTCCTGAGATCATGATCCCCCTCGTTGGTGAGGATAAGGAGCTCAAGTTCGTTAAGAACATCGTTGTAAAGGCTGCTGATGAGATCATCGCAGCAGCAGGTTCCGATCTCAAGTACGAGGTTGGTACTATGATCGAGATTCCTCGTGCAGCTCTCACAGCTGACGATATCGCTAAGGACGCTGACTTCTTCTGCTTCGGTACTAACGACCTTACTCAGATGACATTCGGCTTCTCCAGAGACGATGCTGGTAAGTTCCTCAACGCTTACTATGACACCAAGATCTTCGAGAACGATCCTTTTGCAAAGCTCGACCAGGTTGGCGTTGGCAAGCTCATGAAGATGGCTATCCAGCTCGGCAAGCCTGTTAACCCCAAGCTCCACATCGGTATCTGCGGCGAGCACGGCGGCGATCCTACATCTGTTGAGTTCTGCCACGAAATTGGCCTCGACTATGTATCTTGCTCACCTTTCCGTGTGCCTATCGCAAGACTGGCTGCTGCTCAGGCTGCAATCAAGGAAGCTCAGAAGTAATTCTGACTTCTCAATAAACAAATTTCACCCCGTATCATTTGATACGGGGTGTTTTGTTTTTTGTGGGGAATCGGTATGTGCATTGTAATGCTTTTATGCAAAAAAGCCGCCTTGCATTTGCAAGACGGCTTTTGCTTATACTAAGCACCAATTAAAAACTATACAAAAAATTGAGCATAATCTTGCGTATATGGATTATGCGATGATTTTTTGTCTATAGTTTTATTGGTGATTAGTATTATACTATGCTCATGAACCACTTTACGGTCTCGGGATCATGGTGGGAGAAGAACAGGCTCTTTCCCGTATCAAGCGCTTCTATACGCTTCATCTCATCATCGGTGAGGGTGAAGTCAAATATGTCGAAATTTTCTTTCATGCGCTCCTCGTGAACGGACTTGGGAATGATAACAACGCCGCTCTGCACAAGGAAGCGGAGTGCTGTCTGTGCGGCTGTCTTATTATGTGCTGCGCCGATAGACACCAGCTCGGGAGTGGAGAAGAAATTGTTCCTGCCCTCGGCAAAGGGACCCCATGACATAAGGCGTGTATCGCCAAGGTAATTTCTCAGCTGCTTCTGCTGCTGGAAAACGTGAGTTTCCATCTGGTTTATGGCGGGCTTTACCTCGGCAAAGTGGGCGATATCGAGAAATCTGTCGGGATAGAAGTTTGAAACGCCGATGGCTCTCACCTTTCCGTCCTTATATGCTTCCTCCATTGCACGGTAGCTGCCGTAATAGTCGCCGAACGGCTGGTGGATAAGCAGCAGGTCGATATAATCGCTTCTGAGCTTTTTCAGTGAAGCGTCGATAGATGCCTTTGCCTTTTCGCAGCCTGCGTTTGTTATCCATATTTTTGTGGTGATAAAAAGCTCCTCACGGGGCAGGCCGCAGCCTGCTATTGCGTTTCCCACGCCCTCTTCGTTGCCGTATGCCTGGGCGGTGTCGATGCTGCGGTAGCCAAGCTTTATGGCAGATGATACGCAGCTTTCGGTGTCCGCAGGGGGAGTCTGATAAACGCCGTAGCCGAGGATAGGCATTTTAACGCCGTTGTTTAAAGTAACATATTCCATAGAAATGACCTCCGGTTCATTGTGTTTTTACAATTTGTATTATACATCATAATTTTGCTGATGTACAATATAAATTAAGAAAACTGGTTTCACAAAATGAATAGTGGGGGTAATATGCTTGATTTTGATGATCTTGAACAGCTGACGGCTTTTGCACGCTGCGGAACTCTCTCTGCGGCGGCTGAGGAGCTTCATATTTCCCAGCCGACCATTACACGGACGATGCAGCGGCTGGAAGATGATTTCGGCGCTCCGCTGTTTGTCCGCAGCAAAAACAGCATTGAACTGAATGAAACAGGCAAAATGGCGGTGGAATATGCCCGCAAGCTTATATTTGAGGCGGAGAACGCCGTCCGTTCCGTGCAGGAATTTGATAAAAACCTGCGCTCCGTAAATGTTGCTTCCTGTGCGCCTGCGCCGCTGTGGTCGCTGCTTCCCGAACTTTCGGCGAGGTTCCCGAAAAATACTGTCACGTCCCAGCTTATGGACATTCCCGAGATAATCGCAGCCGTTTCGGCAGGGCGGCAGGATATCGGCATACTGCCTTTTGAATGCCATGACAAGGGGCTTGCGGATATGGTATATATAAAGGAAGATCTGGCGGTGTGCGTTCCGCCCGAAAGCCCTCTGGCGGAGCTTGAAGAGGTGAGCTTTGCGGAGCTTAACGGCTTTAACTGCCTGCTGAGAGATCAGCTGGGCTTCTGGACGGAGATGTGCCAAAGGAAAATGCCTGCGTCAAGGTTCCTTATCCAGACGGACGCTTCCGAGTTTTATGAGCTTGTAAAGGCATCGACACTCCTTTGCTTTACCACAAAGCTTGCAAATCCCGCAGGGACTATATATGACCGAAAGACAGTGCCCATATCCGACAGCGAGGCGCATATTACCTATCATCTCATCTGCCGACCGCAGAAAAGGGAATTATTGCCTGCGGAAAAGAAATGATGAAATAAAAATTTAATAAAGATCCGGCTTTACTTTTTAAATGCCCTGTGCTATAATGGACGAAAAATGTTTCGGGGGAATATATGTGAAGGAATATCCTCGTTGTGCGGGCGGCGGCCGACCCGGAGGAAACACCGCTCAGCTGGCGGAAAGCTTTGCAAAGGGCATATGAGTTCGGAAAAAATATTTACGGCACTTGTGACGGTCAATAAATGAAAGAGGGATAATATGTATCTGCTTCTGCTGGCGGTGATATACATCGCATTTATAAGTCTGGGTCTCCCCGACTCTCTGCTGGGTTCTGCGTGGCCCACTATTCATGCTGAGTATGGCATACCATTGTCATACATGGGCTTTGTTTCCATGATAATCTCAGGCGGAACTATCATTTCGGGGCTTATGTCCGAAAGACTGACCAAAAAGCTTGGCACAAGGGCGGTGACGACTATAAGCGTGTTCCTCACCGCTGCGGCTATGTTCGGCTTTTCCACATCAACGGAGTTTTATCAGCTCTGCCTGTGGGGTATCCCCTACGGACTGGGCGCAGGTGCTATTGATGCGGCGCTGAACAATTATGTGGCGCTTCACTACAATTCCCGCCACATGAGCTGGCTCCACTGCTTCTGGGGCGTGGGAACTATCGTCAGCCCCTATATAATGAGCTGTGCTTTGACCCATTCCGGCTGGACAAACGGCTACCGCACGGTATCGTATATCCAGTTCGGCATCACGCTGATACTGGTGCTGGCGTGGCCCTTATGGAAGATAAACAAGACTGCTTCCGAGACTGAAAGCTCCGCAAAGCCGCTGGGCATAAAGGGTGCGTTCAAAATAAAGGGAGTTCCCTATCTGCTGATAGGCTTTATGTCATATTGTGCGGCGGAAGCCACCACGATGCTCTGGGCGAGCAGCTATCTTGAGGGCGCAAGAGGCGTTTCAAAGGACGAGGCTGCCGCATTCGGCTCGCTTTTCTTTATTGGCATAACCGCAGGAAGATTTCTTTCGGGCTTTATTTCCGACAAGCTCGGGGACAATAAAATGATAAGGCTGGGAACTTCCCTGGCGCTGGTGGGTGCGGCACTTATCGCAATTCCTGTGAGCATTGTCTCCGAGGTCGGCTTTGTGGTCATAGGTCTTGGCTGTGCGCCTGTATATCCCTGCATTATCCACTCCACGCCAAATAATTTCGGTGCAGAAAATTCCCAGGGCATAATCGGTATCCAGATGGCAAGCGCATATGTGGGCTCCACCTTTATGCCTCCCCTTTTCGGACTCCTGGCAAACCATATCAGCCTGATGATAATGCCTGTATATATCGCTTTCTTCTTTATACTTTTGCTCATAATGATATCAAAGACGGAAAAGGAATGTGGAAATGGACGCAAACGCACTGCACAATGAAATAATGCGCATTATCATAGGCGGAAAGGCGTTTGAAGATCAGCCTTTCAGGTTCATGCGCTTAGGCGGCGGATATAAGATCTGCTCATTAAATGACGGCAGAGCATTGACCCTTTCTGAAGGTTCCGCAGGGCTTGAAAGCTTTTCGGAAAGCGAAAATCAGATATGGGAAATAGTCCCCTGCAATGGAAGACACCTTATGCTAAGGTGCGGAGCGGGAGTGCTTTCCGCAGGCGGAGATACGGCAGCAAAGCTTGTGTCTCCAAAGGGCTGGATACGCTTCAGTGAAGCATATCTCAATCACATGGGCTTTGAAAAGACAAAAGTGCCGAGAAAGCCCCTCAGGAATTATTTTGCCAATGTAAACATCGGGCTTGACAGCTCGTCAAAAGAAATTTACAACGGATATGAGCTGCTCATAAATCAGAGCGGCGGAAATTTTCCAAAGCTGAAATTCTGTCGGGTAAAGATGTCGGGCGTGTGCTGCGAGGTCATGGCGGCTTACAATGCCCTGACCCTTGCAGGTGAAGAGCCTGACTTTTTCAAGCTTGCGGTCGAGTTTGAGATGAACGCAGCCGTAAGGATACTGGGGCTTGCGCCCAAAGGCACATGGGGCAGCGACCCGTACAAGGTGGGCAGCTGCCTTGAAGCATTTAATGTGCCCTTTGTAAAGATAGGCCCGAAGGAAAGCTTTGATGATGCGCTATCCAGCAGCAGGGCGGGGATAATATGCTACCGCTGGCCTGTTATGGGGCTGTATCTGGGGATACACACCTTTGCGGCGGTAAGCGAGGGCGGCAATATGCGGACATTCAACCGCTACGGGAATCATGCCCATTCCGTGCTGTACCCCTCAACGGAAGCTGCCCTTTGTGACGGAAAATTCAAAGACAGATTCATGGTGGGCTATGTTGTGTGATTGACATAATCTGCGGGCTGTGATAGAATAATAATACTATTAAATCAAATGAAGGGCATTGCTATGAACGAGCGTCTCGATTATCTGAGAGAAAAAACCTATCTGCTCACCACCGCCCCCGGGGTGTACCAGATGAAGGATAAAACAGGGCATATAATTTATATCGGCAAGGCGAAAAATCTGCGCAACCGTGTGTCATCATATTTTGCAAAGACACCCAACCACACGCCCAAGGTGGCAAAAATGGTGGAGAATGTCTATGACTATGACTTTATCGTGACCACCTCCGAGTATGAAGCACTGGTGCTGGAATGCTCAATGATAAAGCAGCATACCCCAAAGTACAATATCCTGCTGAAAGATGACAAGGGCTACAGCTATATCCGCATTTCCCCGCCCCCTTATTCACGCATTACGGCGGAGATGCAGAAGCCCAAAACAGGCGAGATAATGGGCCCCTATACCAGCTCCTTTGTGGCAAAGCAAGCGGCGGCAGAGGTCAGCCGTGTGTTCATGCTCCCCACCTGCAAAAGGCAGTTTCCACGTGACATCGGCAAGGGTCGGCCTTGCCTTAATCATCACATCAAGCGGTGCATGGGCGTGTGCATGGGCAATATTTCCGAAGAGGAATATGCAAAGATAATCGACGAGGCTGTAGATTACATCAAAAACGGCTCGGAGGCTTCCGTGGAGCGCATGACCGCCCAGATGAACGAGGCGGCGGAGCGGCTTGATTTTGAGCTTGCCGCAAAGCTCCGTGACCGCATAAGCGCCGTTTCAAGAGCGGCGGACAGCCAGAACATCATTGCCGAAAAGCTCCCCGACACCGACGCCGTTGCCATTGCACGAAACAGCGGAGAAGCCTGCGCTGCGGTCATCATGTACCGGAACGGCAGGCTGTTTGACCGTGAAGAGGTGTTCCTGGGCGAAGAGGACAGCGAGACTGTTATGATGGAAGATTTCATCACCCAGTATTACGGCGGCGGACGGGAGATACCCCGAAATATCGTCCTTGGTACTGATGTTGAAAGCCCCGAGGACGTGGAGAGATTTTTCAGGGAGCGTTCGGGTCATGCTGTTGATGTTATGAGCCCCCAGAGGGGACGATATATGCGCCTGGCGGAGATAGCAAAGTCCAATGCAGAGGAGTATCTTTCTATAAAGGTGGGCAGAACTGCCCGTGAGATATCCGCCCTTGAAGAGTTGGCAAGAATGCTGGGGCTTAAAAAGCCGCCCCTTTATATCGAGTCCTACGATATTTCCAACCTGGGGTCATCAGACATGGTTGCGGGCATGATAGTTTTCGAGAACGGCCGCCCCTGCAAGAAGATGTACAAGAAATTTTCCATCAAGGAAAATGTTATCCAGAACGACCTTGCCTGTATGCAGGAAGTCCTGCGCAGGCGCTTTAAGCATTACCTTGACCCCGAGGAAACGGACGAGGGCTTCAAGCGTCTCCCCGACCTTATCCTGCTGGACGGCGGCAAAAATCAGCTGGCTGCGGTCAATGAAGTGCTGTGGGAGCTGGATATAACCGTACCTGTTTTCGGCATGGTAAAGGACAATAACCACCGCACAAGAGCTATCACCAGCGACGGCGGTGAGATAGGCATTTCCGAAACAAAGTCCGCTTTCCTGCTGGTAACACGTATCCAGGACGAAGTTCACCGCTTTGCTATCACATATCAGCGGAATAAGCACAGAAAATCCACCTTTGAGCTTGGCATAACAAACGTCAAGGGTATTGGCGAGAAAAAGGCGATGAAGCTGCTGACCCACTTCAAGACTGTGGAAAATCTGAAAAAAGCCACCGTGGAGGAGATCGCTCAGGCAGGCGGCATAAGTCAAAGTGTAGCAAATGATGTGTATGAATTTGTGCAAAATTCTCTCTGAAAATTCATTTTATCTTATAGACAAAGCTTTTGTTTTGGGTTATAATAGAAATAGTATCGTGTAATCGTTTTGTAATTTTTGACAGTTCCGATGTCCATGTTATTGTACACATCGGAAAGGATTGGAGATAATATGCGGGTAATAACCGGTCTGGCAAGAGGAAGAAAGCTCGTTACCCTTGAGGGGGAGGACGTTCGCCCTACCACCGATATGGTGAAGGAAGCTATTTTTTCCGTAATTCAGTTTGATATAGAAGGCTCAGTGGTGCTGGATCTTTTCAGCGGCTCGGGTCAGCTTGGAATAGAAGCCCTTTCAAGAGGGGCAAAATACTGCCGATTTGTTGACAAAAGTCAGGCATCGGCGGAGATAACACGTCAGAATGTAACTGCCTGCGGCTTTGTCCGTGACAGCGCAGTTTCCGTTATGGACAGCATCGACTTTGTACGTGGCGTGAGAATGACTTTTGATATTGCATTTCTCGACCCTCCGTACAGGCACGGTCTTATCGGGCAGGCGCTCCCTCTTCTGGAAAGCAAAATGTCCGACAGGGGCATTGTTGTCTGCGAGCATGAAAAGGGTCTGGTGCTTCCCGACAATGTGGGTAAGCTTGAAAAGAAAAAGACCTACAGATACGGCAAGATAGAGGTAACTGTTTACCGTGTTCCCCTACCTGTCGATGATGAAGAATGATATCCGAAAGGAATTGATACGGTTGAGAATAGCTGTATGCCCCGGAAGCTTTGACCCTGTTACTTTCGGTCACAGGGATATTATCCACAGGGCTTCCGTGCTTTTCGACAAGGTAATTGTCCTTGTGGCGATAAATAAGATGAAAACTCCCGTTTTTACTCCCGAAGAGAGAGTGGAAATGATAAAAAAGGTCACAGCGGATTTTGAAAATGTTGAAGTAGATGTCTGCTACGGCCTTATTTCCGATTATGTCCGTGAAGTGGGAGCGGTGGCTATAGTAAAGGGTCTCAGAGCCGTTACCGACTTTGAGTACGAGTTCCAGATGGCACTGGTCAACAGGAATATCTATGACGGTGCGGAAACTGTGTTCCTCACCACCAGCTCGGAAAATATGTACCTCAGCTCCAGCGTTGTAAAGCAGGTGGCTTATTACGGCGGCGACATCAGCCGATTTGTTCCAAGGTGCATACTCAAGGATATTGAAGCAAGACTTAAACCCGAACAGTAAGGAGAAGTAAAATGGCACTTTTTGAAGATTATCTTGACGCAATGGACGAGATCCTCGATAAAGCTCAGGCTATCCCTTTTTCCTCCAAGAAGAGCGTGGTCGATGTGGATCAGCTGAGAGAATGTATCGACCATATAAGAATGTACACCCCCGATGAGATAAAGAACGCCAAGAGCATAGTTCAGGACCGCAAGTCCCTTATGGACGATGCCAAGAAGCAGGCTGAGGAGATCATCACCCGTGCGGAGGCCCGTGCCAGCGCAATGGTGGAAAACAGCGAGATAACCAAGGCTGCTCAGGCAAAGGCTGCTGAGATAGAGAAGAACGCACTTATCAAGGCAAGAGCCGTAAAGAACGCTGCCGATGAGTATATCATCGACGTTCTCACCAAGACAGAGGAAACTCTGGCAGAGAGCCTTACTTCCGTAAAGAGAACAAAAGGCTCTATCAAGATGCCCCGCACCTCAAATCCCAATATCCCTCAGCAGAACCCCAACCCCAATATCTCTAATCAGCAGAGATAACATTAGCAAGCTTAAAAATGATATGGACAGGCGTTATGCCTGTCCGATAAAATATCTAAATGTGAATAAATAATTATGGGAGGACTATATCCATGAATGAAAACCTTTACAATGTCCACGTGGGCAAGGCAAAGTGCGCCGTTGACCTGGGCGACGGCTCCGAAAGAGGCGAGTATGTAAACCAGGACTACATACTCCACAAGATGGGCAGACCTCACAGAAGCATCAGCCTGATGTACTGCTATTACCCCTTTGACAAGCAGTGGCCCGGAAGAATATCCGAGGTAATGAAGGATGCAAACGTTTCCTTCCAGTGGGACTACCCTTATGACGATTACTTCACCTACAAGGGCGGTATCGGCGGAACTACCGATGACGAGCCTTTCACCTGCATGAGAGATGTCCGCCGTCACGGTCAGGACGTTACCCTCACACTTACAGTTGACCCCCACTGCACCGATGAGCAGCTTATCGCCATTGCAAAGGATCTCCGTCCTTTCGGCAGAATGATGCTCAGAATCAACCACGAGGCTACAGGCAACTGGTTCAGCTTCAACAAGAGAGCTACCTACAAGGAGATCGGCGATTTCTTCGTTCGCTTCACCGATATTATCCACGAGTATGCACCCAATGTAAAGACTATCATCTGCATCGGCGGCATCGAGGACCTTAACAAGACCGAGATGGAAAAGGAAGAGGAGTTCAAGGCAACTATCCCCTCCGCAGATATCTGGTCTGTTGACAAGTACATGGCACTCCACTGGGGCTGGCCTTATGACGTTGCGGTAAAGGGCGGTTCCACCCACTCCAGAAGCAGCGTAAGAGAGACCTATGAAAAGACCAAGGCAAGCTTTGAGCGCTACAAGTTCCTTAACGGCGGCGAGGGCAAGCCCATGGTAATGAGCGAGTTCAACGCCGACGGCGATGTTACGGGCGCATACGATCAGGCTGCAATGGTAAAGGAATTCTGCGATATCCTGGTAAACGAAAAGGCTGACTGGTTCTCAGGCTTCACAATGTATCAGTTCAGAGACAGAGGCCGCCTGGGACTGGAGATCGAGGATCCCAACAATGCAGATGTGGGCATCGAGCAGCCGGTTCTCAAGACATACAAGGAGATAATCCACTCCCCTTGGTTCATGCCTGAGATAACCGAAACAAAGGCAGACGCTTCCGCACCCGTAAAGCTCAGATGGGGCGGCGCAGAGGACGCAGACGGCGTGGCAATTCCTCTCCATTTCGAGAAGAATCCTCAATTCTGCGAAGTTATCTTTGAGGACGACGGCAACTATATGATGGAGCTTAACGGCACATGGTTCTACAAGTCTCCCAAGGCAAAGACCATTGACCTTATGAGCGCATTCTTTGAGAAGCCTCTGGAGGGCGAGTGCGATATGACACTCAAGATATTTGCACCTCCCGCAAGCGGCGAGAACGATCCTTCTCAGGGCGATGACTGGGCAGAGAACTACTACTACACTATGGAGAAGCTCCCCACAGTACGTCTTGAATTCGAACCTGTTGTATCTGAAGTAAAGTAAAATGATAATGCCCCTGATGATATATCGTCAGGGGCGTTTTGTTTAAAATCTGCACAAATAAGAGCAAGGTAAAAAGTTTTGTTTAAAAATCCGCAAAAATAAGCACAAAGGTAAAGGGGTTAGGAAGTCCACTGAGGGCAGAGCCATCAGGTCGCTGAAGCCGCAGATACGGACAAATTCACTTTTCATTTTTATAAAGTTCGTACCATGCAAAGGAGACACCACCAGGGGGAAGTATTAACCAAAGGTTAATTAAACTAAAGCAAGGGCAAAAAACGGCATTCCCCTTCCCCCTGATGGTTTCTCCTCTGCACACCTCTTCCTTGAACCCCTATTCCCTACCGTTTTTTATCCCCCTACATTTTGCTTGCCGCCGGAGACCGAACCCCATTCATCTGTTTGTACCCTTTTCTATAGCTATGTTTTCAGGTTTGGGCTTCATTCCGTTCTTTTATTTGCTGTTTTTTGGTTAATTTGAGAGCAATTTTATAAGAATGTCCTTTGCCTTATTATTGGATTTTACGGGTTATATCGAGTATCTGCTGTTTGTTTTGCTTGGCTCTGCGGTTGGAATTGGCTATATTGTCCGTTATACGTTAGTTTTTTTCGTCAGTCGCTAATATTTTATCAAAGTTGCTTGCAAACGGATTTCGTAGGTAAACGTAGTTTATAAACCCTTTACCTTTGTGCTTATTTGTGCGGGTCTTAACGTAAAACGCCACTGACTTAGTTACTGTCAGTGGCGTTTTGATTTTTTGTTTTATTTTTACTGCATTATACCGCCGGAACGCTCGGAAAGCAGCTTCTTTATAGTCTCCTGCAATACTTTCATATCCGCAGGCTTTGCCAGATGTGCATTCATTCCTGCCTTTACCGTTCTTATAACGTCCTCCGAAAATGAATTTGCCGTGAGGGCGATTATTATTACCCAATTTGCATCGGGTCTGTCAAGTGCTCTGATAGCCGCTGCCGAAGCACAGCCGTCCATTACGGGCATCTGCATATCCATTATGATAACATCGCAGCTGAAAAGCTCCGTGCACTTGAATATCTCCAGCGCTTCCTTGCCGTCGCAGGCAGGCGTTACCTTTACGCCGTGTTCTGTGAGCAGGTCGGACATAAGCTCACGGTTAAGCTCATTGTCATCTACCACCAGCATATTAAGGTTCTTTATGCAGTCGTCATTTGCCTGCACTGCCGTTTCTTCTGTGGGGACAGGCGCAAAGGGAAGCGTTACTACCACTTTGGTTCCCTTGCCTGCGGTGCTGGAAACATCTATCTGACCGCCCTTCTGGGTAACAAGGCTCTTTACTATCGCCATTCCCAGACCGCCGCCTGTTTCGGAGCGGTTGCCGAATCTGTTTTCCTGAGAATATGGGGTGAAAAGCTTCGGCAGGAACGCTTCGGACATTCCTATTCCCGTGTCTTCCACGGTGAAAATGTAGTTGCTGCTGTCTGGAGCTGCCTGACGCATGGTTACGGTCATGCTGTCTCCGCTTCGTGTAAAGCGGACTGCGTTTGAAAGCAGATTGTTCATTATCTGGGACAGCTTCAGCACGTCGCCCATTACCATGTCCTTTGAGATGTCGATCTTTATCTCGCAGCGTTTTCCCTGTGCTACAGCCTGCTCACGGAACGGCTGCACGATGTTTGTAAATTCCTCACGCAGGTTTATCACCTTGCGGTCAATGGGCATCAGACCGTCCTCTATTCGGGATATTTCCAGAATGTTATTGATAAGTCCCAGCATATCCTTGCCTGAATATTCTATCTTTTTCAGATAATCCAGCCTCTTATTTTCAGGGCAGTCGGGGCTCATGGCAAGCTCGTTCATGCCGAGAATTATGTTAAGGGGCGTGCGCATTTCGTGGCTCATTTTGGAGAAGAAATATTTCTGTGATTTCTCGCTGGCATCTGCGGAGGCAAGGGCACTTTCCAGCAGCTTTGTGTGGCGTATCTGCTGCTGTTTTTCCGTATCTATCTGGCGGAATACCAGTATGCCCTCTTCCTTTGTCAGCGACTCATCAATGATAAATGCCATATTTACCCACTTGTCATCGCCGTTCATCTTTCTGAGAAAATCGCCGCCGAAATCCTTTATCTGCTTGGAAGCCAGCTCTCTCAGGTGTTCAAGGGAGAATGAGGAGCGCATTTCCGCCGCCGTATCTTCATCTACTACAGATGCAAAGCCGTCCATCATTGCATTGAATTCGCCTTTTCGTGGGATAAGCTTCTGCATCTCGTCGGAGCCTTTTATCATATCATACGTGCCTTTTTTCAGGTCAATGCGGTAAATTGCATAATAGGTGTTGCACAGGGCACGGATTATGGCACCGGTGTGGATTATGGTTTGGCCCATATGTATATCATGCACGAACATAAATATTATTATGAGCATGAATACGGCAAATACCGAAACATAGATAATGATTATATTGTTGAAGCCTGTCAGCAGAACAGAGTGGGGGATAGTCATTATGCACAGCCAGCCGTTATTGACTTGGTTATAGTATATTCCCCTTACCTCGCCGTTCAGGTCGATGATATCATCGCCCTCGTTGGATATTTTTCCGTTATGTATATCGGCGCACAGCCCCATGGCATATTTCTCAATAGAAGCTTCATCTACCTCAAAGGGGGCAGTGTAATAAAGCAGATGACCGTCTGTATCAAAAAGGTAATATGCGCCTTTTTCGGGAAGGTTCAGACCGCTGTGTTCGGATATAAAGTCCTGCTTTCTGAGATTTATAAACACTGCGCAGTCAGTATCGGGTTCGCCTGCTGCGGCAACGGTGAGCTTTGCTCCGCTTTCGTCATTGATGTCCGTGAATATTACCTGACCGTCAGCAGCCAGCACATTGCGGTACCAGCCTGTATTTTCAAAGTCGTACTTATCCAGTCCCTCTATAGGCTCGGTGGATACGAGCCTGCCTTTTATGATAGCAAAGCACTGCAGGTCAGGATTGCCTGAGGCATCTGCAGCCTTTTTGAAGAAATCCTGCATTTTTATGCTTATTTCCTCAGGGGAGCCGCTTTCCTCCGAGCTTTCCATAGACGACATACCCATTTTTATGATGGTGTTGTAAACGGCAATGCTCCGCTCCTCGTCGGAAGCATAGCTTTGTATAAGCTCATGCCCCATCTTGCGTAAATTTATGAGCAGCACCTTATATGTGCCCAGCATACTTACCAGCACAAGCACAAAAACCACTGCCAGAGTGATAAGAGTTCTGAGATTATCGTTCCATATTCGTTTTTTAGTCACTTCATGAAATCTATCCATATATTTGCCCTGCTTGTAATTTGTGTTTACGATGAAAAATCCGTGATTTTGCCCTGTTGGATTTGTTCATTTTATTATATCATCTTTGCAAGTTGCCTTTTAACAGATGTCAAAAATTTTTTGTGAATAATAGGTAACATTGTGTTTTACAAATATAACCTAAAGTTAAGATTTTATGGTTAGTTTACAAAAAGCACATCTGATGGGCTTAGCATTGCGTTGGAAAAATATAAGACCAGAGGATAGACGGCATACTGTTCCTTGACAATGAGCTTAATGTGGTGCAGAGTGCGGGCATGAGTATCCCCACGGAGGATATTATCCGTGATACTGATCACCAATAAAACTATAGACAAAAAATCATTGCATAATCCATATACGCAAGATTATGCTCAATTTTTTGTATAGTTTTTAATTGGTGCTTAGTATGAGCAGATATATTGGAAAATAAAAAGGTGCTATTGCGGTTTTGCAGCAGCACCTTTGGTTATTACGTTTGTTATTTTGTTACCTCATTTGCAAAAAGTCCGTTTTCTGCGGCATTTCCCGCAAAGAAATTATCCGCATTGGAAAGCGTTGTTTTTGCTATCGCACTGAGCGCTTCCGCTGTCAGGAACGCCTGATGAGATGTGATTATTACATTCGGCATTGATACCAGCAGCGAAAGTGTTTCGTCGTCTATGATATCTCCCGAACGGTCCTCGTAGAAAACGTCCGCCTCTTCCTCGTAAACGTCCAGTCCCGCTGCTGCGATACGCTTTTCACGCAGTGCGGTAAGAAGTGCGTGGCTGTCGATAAGCTTTCCTCTTGAAGTGTTTATGACGAATGCGGAGGGCTTCATAAGCTTCAATGAGTTTTCGTTCACGATGTACTTTGTATCATGTGTCAGCGGGCAGTGGAGAGAGATGATGTCGCTCTTTTCAAAAAGCTCCTCGGGGCTTACATATTTTGCGCCCTTTGCCGCAAATTCTTCCGAGGGGTAAGGGTCATATGCCAGGATATCCATTCCGAAGCCCTTGCATATATCTCCGAAAACCTGACCTATTTTTCCTGTGCCTATGATGCCTGCGGTCTTGCCGTGAAGGTCAAAGCCTGTAAGACCGTTTATGCTGAAATTATAGTCTCTTGTGCGCAGGTATGATTTGTGTATCTTGCGGTTAAGGAGCAGTATCAGCGCCATTGCGTGCTCGGCAACGGCGTAAGGGGAGTAGGCGGGAACTCTCAGCACTCTTATCCTGCCTGCGGCATATTTCAGGTCAACGTTGTTATAGCCTGCGCAGCGCAGTAGCACCAGCTCCACGCCGATCTCGTTCAGTGCGTCGATAACGCATCTGTCGATATTATCATTCACAAAGGCGCATACGGCTTTGCAGCCCTTTGCCAGTGCGGCGGTATCACAGGTGAGCTTATCTTCAAAGTAGCGGAGCTTGTATCTGCCGTTGTTGTGGCGGTCGAAGCTGTCCTTGTCATAGGGCTTGGTGTCATAAAAAGCAATAGTTTCCATATAGGCCTCCTTATAAAATATACTGTTATTGTATGATTTTATTATACTATACTTCCGAGAATTTGTCAATATACCAAATCGGTATATTTTTATGCGGTTCATATTTCACAAATCATAGTATTTGTTCCCCGTGTTTTTTTTATTCAGTCGGCACGTTGTTTTTTTGTTGATATTATGTAATTAAACTGTAATAAATTTTGTTGTAATTACTATTGGCATTTGGAAAAATATATGTTATAATAAAGACAAATAGGGAGCAATACCAAAGCTGTACTAACCTTATAATACAAACCCGATATTTGTTCCGTATGAAAAAATAAATAAACAAAGGAGATTTTACAATGAGCAAGAAATTGACTAAGTCCATCGCTTCTATTGCATGCGCAGCCCTGATGGCTTCTCAGATGTTTGCGTTCAATGCTTCTGCTATTGAAAATAATGGTGGATATTATTATTACTACAACGGCGTTTACTATTCCTACCCTGTAGATGCTGATACTGCATCAGGCGTAGCAGGAACTTACGAAGCCGTTCCTACAAGCAGAGTTCCCGCCGGTGCTACCGAAAAGTACATTGACCCCAGATTCCCCAACAAGTACTACGATACAAAGAAGGCAGCTGAGGACGCAGGCATAGAGAATCCTCACGTTGTTTACATCGGCACATATTACGGCAACTACCCCAGCGCTACCGGTGCTTACTACAGCTCCTACACAAATAAGTACTACAGAACCTATTCCGAGGCTCTCGCTGCTTCCAACAACAACAGCACTTATGTATCTTATGTTGCTAACTACTACGGCAACAGCTACTACGGCTATTACTACAGCTCTTACACACGTCAGTACTATTCTACATACAGTGCAGCTCTTGCAGCTTCCAACGGCAACGCAGCTTATGTAACATATGTTGGCAACAGTGCTTACGGCCGTGGTCATTACTACAGCACATACACAGGCAAGTACTACAACACTTATGAGGCAGCTCTTGCAGCTTCCAACAACAACAGCTCCTTCGTAACCTACGTTGGCGGCGCTTATGACGGAAACGCAAGCTCCATCTACAGATACTACTACAACGGCGTTGCATATCCTTCTCTCGATGCAGCTATCGCAGCAGGCGGAACTGCTCTCGGCGTTGATATCTACTATGCTCCCGTTGGCAGCACAGGCAACGTTAAGTACTATTACTACTACAACGGAACCTACTACGGCAGCCTTGACGCAGCTATTGAAGCAGGCGGAACCGCTCTCGGCGTAGATATTTCCTATGTTCCTTACAACTACTACGGCAAGAACTACAACTACGGCTACGGCTATAACTATGGCTACGGCTATCTTACCGATCCTTACCTCATGTTCAGAAAGGATCCTTTCTCCACTTCTACTTCCACAAGCAAGACCGATGCAGCTGAGGACGGCGAGCCTTACCTCTACGGCAACAAGAACTATGCAGGCTGGAAGACCATTGTTAAGTACATCAACAATGCTAAGAAGGGCGCTAACATCAAGGTTGATATGAACGGCTGCTCCGTTGTTGACAAGAGCGTATTTGACGCACTTGACGGCAGAAACGTAAGCGTAACATTCGTTCTCGACAACGGTGTTAAGTGGACTGTTAACGGCAAGAACGTTGATACTCCTCAGGACGTTACCATCTACACTGAGTACAACATTGACTACATCCCCGCTTCCCTCGTTAAGAAGGCTTCCAACGGTGCTGTTTCCAAGGCTCAGATCGGTGTTTCCACAAGCTTCAATGACTTCGGAACCACTGCAAGCGTAACAGTTAAGTTCAACAAGAAGCGTGCTGATCTCACAGCTGTAGTTTACCGCTACAACCCCGACAGCAGGTCTCTCAAGGCTGTTTACAAGACCAAGGTTCAGTCCAACGGTTCCTGCACATTCACAGTTGACCAGGGCGGTCCTTACCTCATAGTTCTCAAGTAATTTTGCTTGAATAATACGACTTAAAAAATTTAAGCCATAGTATTTCTGATGCAATTTCAGAGATACTATGGCTTTTCTTTAAAGTATGACATTGTAATGGGGGATAATATGAGCAGACAGATGATCGAATTTTTTACTGTATGGGGCTTTCCTGTATTCTCGTGGGCAGTTGCTTTGTTCTTTTGGATACTGACATATGTTGTTGCTCCTATACAAAGCCGCAAAAGTGGGAAGCACGTATCGGGATTTCCGGGCATGGCATTTGTTTTCTGTATTCTGGCAGGCGTGCTTTCGCCCTGCAAATGGCTGGTGCTGCTGTGCCTGTCGGACATCAGCGTTACAGCGCTTCCCTTTTTCCTGCTGAGGAAATATATCAGGGATAAAAAAGATAAGTGATGTGAGGATTGGATAAGGGCATAAAAATGGGCTGCCGCAGTATTTAGCTGTGGCAGCCATTTCTTTATTATAATGCAGTGCGGGAGAGGATAAAGAAATCCGCACAAATAAGCACAAGGCAAAGGGTTTGGGAAGTCCACTGAGGGCAGAGCCATCTGGTCGTCCTTGCCGCAGTGGTAAACTACGTTTACCTGCGAAATCCATTTGCGAGCGGCTAAAATGATAAAACCCAAAGCCGACAAATTATAAATTTCCAAAGCCGCCTGCACTGTAAATTTAAAATCAAGCAAAATAAAAGTTTCATTTCGAACAAATCAGAAACAATTTCATGCAGGCGGCTTGAAACCAAGAGCCGTTCCGTCAGGAACGACAATTTTGGTTTCCGCCGTAAGGCGCAGGTACGGACAAATCAGCAAATTCCTTGCTTTAACGCTTACTAAAAAAGGCTGCTGCATCTCGTGCAGCAGCCCCTTTTATTATTCCTCCCCGGCAAGCTCTTTGTAAAGCCCGATATAGAGCTTTGCGGAGCTGTCCCAGCTGAAGTCATTTTTCATTGCATCGGAAACAAGCTTTGCCCAGGCAGGCTTGTTCTTGTAGTATTCATATGCTCTGCATACGGCGTTGAGCATATCGTGAGCGTTATAGGTCTTGAATGTGAATCCGTTGCCGTTTTCACCGCCTGCGTCTCTTACACTGTCCCTAAGTCCGCCTGTTTCACGGACAATGGGTATAGTTCCGTAGCGCATGGATATCATCTGTGCCAGTCCGCAAGGCTCACTCTGTGAGGGCATCAGGAACATATCCGCACCTGCATATATGCGGCGGGCGAGGTCGGGAACGAAGCCGATGGTGGCACTTACTCTGTCGGGATAGCGCCATGCCATTTCCTTGAAGAAATCCTCGAATATCTTCTCGCCCGAACCCAGGATAGCAAAGCGGCAGCCCATATTCACCATTTCCTCGAAAACGTACTTGATAAGGTCGATTCCCTTGTGGGAAACAAATCTTGTAACAATTCCGATGATAGGCTCGCCGTTCTTTGCAAGCTTCAGCTCCTTTTCAAGAGCTTCCTTGCACTTTTCCTTGCCTGAGATATCATCGGCGGAGAAATGAGCGGGGATCAGGGGATCCTTTTCGGGGTCATAGAGCTTTGTGTCTATGCCGTTAAGGAAGCCGCAGAGCTTATACTGCTTGTTTGCAAGGGCACGGTCAAGGCCGTGAGCGTACCATGGGTCAAGTATCTCCCAAGCATAGCTGGGGGAAACGGTGGTTATCTTATCCGCTGTCTCGAAAGCGCCCTTCATCATATTGATGCAGCCGTCATATTCCAGCAGATTTGCGTGGTACATGGGAATGCCCATTACCTCGTTGAGTACGTCCATGCCGTACTTGCCCTGATACTGGATATTGTGGATAGTGAACACGGTCTTGATATCCTCATAGCCGTGCTGATATTTGTAGTAGGTCTGATAATAAACGGGAACAAGGGCGGTCTGCCAGTCATTGCAGTTTATTATCTGGGGCTTCCAGTCGATGTGCCTGATAAGCTCCATTACCGCACGGGAGAGGAAAACAAAGCGCTCGCAGTCGTCATAGAAGCCGTAAAGACCGTCTCTTGCGTAGTAATATTCGTTATCCAGCAGATAATATGTCACGTTGTTTGCATGACCCTCGAAAACGCCGCAATACTGCTTTCTCCAGCCAACGTCAACGGTGAAGTTCATAAGGAATCTCAGGTCCTTGCGAAGCTCGGGCTTTATGCTTTTATAAAGGGGCAGAACTACACGGCAGTCATGGCCTGCCTTGCACAGAGCCGCAGGAAGTGAGCCTGCAACATCGGCAAGTCCGCCCGAAGCTGCATATGGAAGAGCCTCCGAAGCTGTATAAAGTATTCTCATATGGTGTGGTTTCCTTTCATAAAAATCGGCCTGCCCTGAGCATATCCCAAGGCAAGCCGATCGGTCAGTTTTTATCAGATCTCAGCACCCTTGCCGATGTAGATGGGGTAGTTTGCAGAGCCTGTAAGTATCTTGCGGTCGGTGATCTTAACGATCTTATCTGTGATAACGCAGTCAACGACGCAGTTCTTGCCGATAACGGTATCCTGCATGATGATGCTGTCCTTAACAACAGAGCCCTTGCCTACCTTTGCGCCTCTGAACAGGATAGAGTTCTCAACAGTACCCTCGATGATGCAGCCGTCAGCGATAAGGGAGTTCTTTACCTTTGCGCCGATAGCGAACTTTGCGGGAGGATTATCTCTTACCTTGGTGTAAACAGGAGCATTGTCGGGGAACAGCTTCTGTCTCTTGTCGGTATCAAGAAGAGCCATATTAGCATTGTAATAGGACTTGATATCAGTGATCTTGGAGAAGTAGCCCTCGTGCTTATAAGCCATGATCTTGTAATCATTGCATCTTGCCTGGAGAATGCTCTTTGCAAAGCTGTAGATGCCCTTTGCAGCACCGTCGGCTACCATGCTCATGAGCAGATCCTTGGAGATGATGTATGTATTCAGGCAAACGTTGCACTCGCCGCTGATCTGGGGGTCGATAAGAACGTTGTTTACTCTTCCTGTTTCGTCGATGCCAAGAATGTTGCTGTGCTCAGCAGCCTCAAGGTCAAGGTTTGCGGTGGAATAAACAGCAGTGATATCGGCGCCGCTCTTGATGTGAGCGTCAAATACCTTGTTGTAGTCAAGGCTTGTTACAACGTCGCAGTCGGACATGATAACATAGTCAGCGTCAGAGCACTTGATGAAATCGGAAATGCCGTAGAGAGCCTCAAGACGGCCTCTGTACATACCGCTGGTCAGGTTGCTGAAAGGAGGCAGCAGGTGAAGTCCGCCGTTCTTTCTTGCCATATCCCACTCACGGCCGCTGCCCAGGTGGTCGAGCAGTGACTGGTAGTTGGACTTTGTGATGATACCAACCTCATCAACGCCTGAATTAGCCATGTTAGAGAGGGTGAAGTCGATAAGTCTGTAGCGTCCGCCGAACATAACGGAACCCATTGTTCTCTGTCTTGTAAGTTCGGGAACTACGTTCTCGTGCATATTGGCAAAGATTATGCCAAGAATTTTTTTATTTAAGCTCATTTGAAATAACCTTCCTTCCGTGAAAACTCTTACTTCTTCTTGATATCGGGAACCATCTGCTTGGGACCTACGACCTGATTTTCAGCGATCGTGATCTTGTTGCCGATAACGGCAATGCCCCAGTCGTCTCGGTTTTCAACGGTTTCGGGACGAGCGCCGATGTGTGCGCCCTTTTCGATAATGGAATTTTCGCCTACGATAGCGTACTCTACAGTTGCGCCCTCCTTGATAACGGAGCCGGGCATGATGATGGAATCTGTTACGGTTGCGCCCTTTTCGATGGTAACGCCCTCGTAGATTACGGAGAAGTCGATGCTGCCGTCGATGATGCAGCCCTCTGCGATCATGGAGTTTTCAACATTTGCGTTCTCGCCTATGTACTGAGGAGGAAGAACGGGGTTTCTGGAGTACATCTTCCAGTCAGGATCGTAAAGGTCGATGGGGATATTGGGATTGAGGAGGTCCATGTTTGCTTCCCACAGGGAATCAAGGGTTCCAACGTCCTTCCAGTAGCCGTCAAAGGTGTAAGCAACAAGCTTTTCGCCTGCGTTCATCATGTTGGGGATAATAGCCTTACCGAAGTCCTTATCTTCATCGGGGTTGTTCTCGTTGTCGATAAGGTACTGCTTCAGCTTGCTCCATGTGAAGATGTAGATACCCATGGAAGCAAGGGTGGAACGGGGGTGCTTGGGCTTCTCCTCGAAGTCAACGATGTTTCCGTCGTCATCGGTTATCATGATGCCGAAACGGGAAGCTTCCTCCATGGGAACGTCCAGAACGGCGATGGTAGCAGCAGCGTTCTTTTCCTTGTGATAGCTGAGCATCTCGTTATAGTCCATTTTGTAGATGTGGTCGCCTGAAAGAACCACAACATACTCGGGGTTGTATCTGTCAACGAAAGCAATGTTCTGGTAGATAGCGTTTGCAGTACCCTTGTACCACTCAGCGCCCAGAGCGGTCTGATAAGGAGGCAGGCAGTGAGCGCCGCCGTACTGTTTATCAAGGTCCCAGGGCTGACCGTTGCCGATGTAGTCATTAAGTACGAGAGGCTGATACTGGGTGAGGACACCTACTGTATCAATACCTGAGTTTACGCAGTTGGAAAGAGGAAAGTCGATGATCCTGTATTTTCCTCCGTAAGGAACGGCAGGCTTTGCCATGTCCTGAGTGAGGGCATACAAACGGCTGCCCTGTCCGCCTGCCAGAAGCATTGCGACGCATTCTTTTTTAGTGTACATCTTGAAAATCCTTCCTTTCGATATATACTGCCTGCTTATTTGGCAGTCTTTTCGGTCTTGGACTTGCTTGCCTTCTTGGGAGCAGCCTCTGCCGAAGTTGTTTTTGCTGTTGATGCTGTATTTTCGGACTTTTCCGCAGTTTTTGCTGATGTATTCTCAGAAGATGTTTTCTCTGTTGCGGCAGCCTTTGTCGAAGCAGCCTTCGCAGAAGTTGCCTTCGCTGAAGGTTTCTTCTTTGCGGGAGCCTTGGCTGTCTTGCGTGTCTTGACCTCAGCGGTCTCGGTCACGTCGATAACAGTGTCGGACTTCTTTGCACGCTTCTTGGGAGGTACATATCTGAAGTACATTGCGGAAAGTCCCGGAATCGTCAGGGATATGGAGTAATCATAGCCGTGCATGGAATATTCCTCCGCTTTGATCCTGCCGTTATCCACCTCGCCCGAGCCGCCGTATTTCAGGTCGTCTGTGGAGAGTATCTGCTCATATGTGCCCTCGTAAGGAACGCCGATCTTGTAATCGGTGCGTGTTACGGGAACGAAGTTGCAGACAACGATGATCTCATCATGCTTACCTTGTTCGGATGTGCTTATCCTGCGGAAAGAGATAACACTCTGGGTGTAATCGTCCGCACATATCCACTTGAATCCGTCCCATGAATCGTCATCGTGCCACAGGGGCTTCGACTCCAGATAGAGGTGATTTATATCCTTGAAGAATTCGTGCATTTTAAGGTGGGTCTCAAAGCCCAGCAGCAGCCAGTCGAGTTCCTCTTCATAGTTCCACTCGATGACCTGTGCAAGCTCTGTTCCCATGAAGTTGAGCTTCTTTCCGGGGTGAGCGTACATATATGCTATGAACGCCCTCATGGAAGCAAATTTGCCCTCCATCGTGCCGGAGCTCATTTTGCTGAACAGCGATGCCTTTCCGTGAACTACCTCATCGTGTGAGATAGGCAGTATGTAGTTCTCGCTGAAAGCGTAGAAGAAAGAGAATGTAAGCTTTCCGTGGTTGCCCGCACGGTAGATGGGGTCGGTGCGCATATAGTCCAACGTATCGTTCATCCAGCCCATGTTCCACTTGAAGTTGAAGCCAAGGCCGCCGATATCGGCAGGCTTTGTTACCATAGGCCATGCGGTGGACTCCTCAGCGATCATGAGCACATCGGGATTTCTTGCAAACACAACAGTGTTGAGCTTCTGCAAAAACTCGATAGCCTCAAGATTTTCGTGGCCGCCGTTCTTGTTGGGACGCCATTCACGTCTGTCGTAGTCAAGGTAGAGCATTGAAGCGACAGCGTCAACTCTGAGACCGTCCAGATGGAATTTTTCTATCCAGTATATAGCGTTTGAAATAAGGAACGAGCGGACCTCGCCCTTGCCGTAGTCGAAAACTCTTGTTCCCCATGCGGCGTGCTCCTTTTTCAGAGGATCGGAATATTCATAGCAGCAGTCGCCGTCAAACTCGAAAAGACCTGCGGAATCCTTTGGAAAGTGGGCAGGTACCCAGTCGAGGATAACGGAAATGCCGTTCTGATGGAAAATGTCTATCATTTCCATGAACTGAGCGGGAGTACCATAGCGGGAGGTGGGGGCATAATAGCCAATTACCTGATATCCCCATGAGCCGTCAAAGGGATATTCCGCCAGAGGCATAAGCTCAAGGTGGGTGTAGCCCATTTCCTTGAGGTAGCCGGACATTTCATGTGCGAACTTGATATAATCGAAGGGAGAGCCGTCCTTATACTGCCTCCATGAGCCGAGGTGAGCCTCGTAGATGTTCATGGGGCTTTTATAAACGTTGGTCTTAGCCTTCTGCTGATACCATTTCTGGTCGTGCCACTGGTAATTATCAATATCAAAGAACTTTGACGCAGTGTTGGGGCGCAGCTCCATATGGCAGCCGTAGGGGTCTGCCTTTTCAACGATGCTGTAGTGAGAGGTCTCCACGCTGTACTTGTAGGTGAAATAATCCTCCACGCCCTCAACGAACACTTCCCACACGGTGGGGTCGTCCAGACGGTACATGGGATTTTTTGACCTGTCCCAGCCGTTGAAATCGCCGATAAGTGAAACGGACTTTGCCTTGGGAGCCCATACTCTGAAATATGCGCCCTCCACGCCGTCCTTTACCGCCTTATGGGCACCGAAAAAGTTAAAAGCTTCGCAGTTGTTTCCCTCATGGAACACAAACAGCGGAAATTCGTAGTTTTCTACAGTGTTTTTGTTGTCGTTCATCTCTATATAAAACCCACCTTTTGGTACAAAATACACATGGAAACGGTATGCGGTGAATTTGCACACTTTTCCAAGCTTTCGTATATAAATATTTTAACAGATTGTGCATTAAATTACAAGGGGTATTGTAAAAGTTTTACAAATCTCACGTATTTTTTACAAGCGCCTTGTATATATTCACAACAGATTTCAACAGTTTCAAAATCGGCATTAAAATAAAAATGTTTATATTTTGTAAAGTCTTACAGCAGCAACGGTCTTGTCGTCCCTGCGGCGCATTTTTTCTTCCGATGACAGCTCATTTTCGTCCGATGCTGCCATTATCTTGTCGCATATCTGCTCGCAGGTGAGAGTTTCATTTTCCAGAAGAGCCGTGATATAGCCCATATGCTCGGGGCCTATGCCGTCGGTGGTCATTACCAGCCGTGAGCGGCTGTCAAAGGTGAAATGCTCCTCGGTTATCTTGGCGGAAGCGATTATGCCAAGGGGAGCGGAGCAGTCGGAATACACCTCTGTGTAGGCTGTTTCCCCGTCTCTCAGCATAACTACAGTGGGGGCTGCACCCATTTTGATGAGCCGTGTGGCGCCGCTGTACAGGTTTATTTCCATAATATCCGCAGTGGTAAAGGTCTCATCGGGGGAGGCTGCGGTCATTAACACGTTAAGCGTTCTTATGGCGCTTTCCAGCCCTGCTCCCGAAAGAATGAGCCGCCTCAGCATATTCACCGCCATGCTGCTTTCCGCCGCAGCTCTTGCGCCCTTGCCCATGCCGTCCGCCAGAATAATGTAGTAATTGCCCCTGCCGTCCTCAAAGCAGCCGTGGCTGTCGCCGCTCACGCCGCTTTCGGCTGCAAAGGCAAGTATGCGGCAGTCGGGGGTATAGCTTGCTTCCGTGCGCCAGCGTATCCGCATGATGCGCTTATCGCCCTCGCCGCAGCATATTATGGCAGGCTTTGAAAGCTCATATCCCAAAAGCAGACCAAGGCGCTCGGTCATCTCCGCCATGTCAGGCTCGGGTATCTTTTTCTCACGGCATATGTATGCTTCCGCAAATGGGTGCAGGTCGTTGTCAAAGGCAACGCTCACCGACTTTGCTTCTATGCCGCAGTCCGCCAGTATCCTTGCGGCTGATTCGGAAAGGGAGAAATCTTCTCTAAAGCGTGGGTCAAGCTCCTCCGCCATGGACATTATGATACCGCAGGAGGCGGAAAGCTGCTCGGAAGCACCCTCTAAAAATCTCCGCACGAATGCGCTCTTTCGGCTCTGCAGCGCTCTGAGCTCCATTGCATGAGTGCAGGCGTAAGCGACCTGAGCTTTCGCACGGCAGCCGTCGAAGCCCGTCGGCAGCTCGCCGCAAGTAACCGAACCCTTGCTCTCCGCCAGAGCTTCAGCGGCTTTGAAGCAATCATCGGCAGTTTTGTCCGACACAGCGCAGAAAACCGCCGTACACTTGCGCTGAGAGCAGTATTTGCCGCATACGGTGTTCCTGACAATATCGCTGATCTTTTCATCGGGAGCCTCCGTGCATCTGCTGAGCATATCCGAAGCTGTTTCCACATCGTTTCCCACCTCCTCAAGTACCTGCGCCGCAAAGCCAAGCCTGTCCGAACGGATATCCTCCCCTTTTGACCTGACGGAGCATATGCCGTTGAGCTTTGGCATATAAAGCCTTTCGGGGATAAGGCAGTACAGGGCGGCGGCTATGCCCATGTCCGCAATAAATTCGGGCGTGCCCGAGGGCATTCCCGCCGCTGCGGTTATGCCGAATGCCGAGCAGATAAAGCAGATGTTCACCGCATATTTGCCCCTGATGTGATATAGTCCCGAAGCAAGCCCTGCAAAGGCAAGCATTGCTCCGCACCGACCAAGGGACTGCTCCGCCAGAAGAAAAGCCGAGGAGGAGAGAACTCCCACAGCCCCTCCTCCCCTTACTCCGAACTTCCTTGCGGCGGCAGCGGTGCAGAAGCCTGCGGCAATGCGGCCTGCGTTGATTATCCACACCGTTTTTGAGCAAAGGGCGGCAATGATTATCATATAAACAATGCCCGCATAGAATACGCTGTTCATTTTGGCATTCCCATTGTCACTGCACCCTCCCCGTGCAAGCCTTTTTGTCTCGCACATACAATATGAGGCAGCGGAGCACATAAGTCCTCTGAAAAAAACTGCGGCAAAAAGCACCCAGTCACCGCTGCCTGCGCTTACCGCACTGGCGCATATGAAGTAGATAAGTCCTGCAGCAATGGCTTTTATCCCGCTGCCCTTCTGCCTGCTGAAGATCTTGCAGTAAATTACGGTCAGAACTGCCGCCGAAAGCTCTGCGATGCACTTCCACACCGACCCCGTGACAAGTGCCGAGCATATACCTCCGAAAAGCGCCGCTGTGCCGTACAGCGGCGTGAGTGCCGATATGAGCGAGGTGAGGAACGGTGACAGCGTTCCACCTATTTTTACGTTGGTGATAAGAAAGCCTGCCGCCGCCGAGGCGATGACTGCGCATATATTCGGCGCTGTATGTATCCGTGGCTTTTTTGTCTGTACTTCCGATGGTGATAGTGTTTTTGTCTGCATGAGTATCGTCCTTTCTTTTGTTTATCTTTTGTTCCGAAGAATGTTGTGATAACAATTATAATAAAAAGGATATAAGAAAAAGCTCGAAACGTGGAAATATGCACGAATTATGATACTCATTACGGTTCGTTAATAATATACAAATATACTTGACAAAATAAAATTAAGATGGTATAATTTATTGTATAAAAATGCTGTGATTCTGTGACTGTTTTGTCAGGATACGGCAAGAGAATAAACGGGAGGAATGCAGATTGAAAATCAAAAAGCGCTATTATGTTGCGTGCATACTTATGTGTGTAGCCGCACTTCTGCTGGGCATTGCTACATTCTACGTGGAAATGGGTCTTTCACGCTACGCAAAGCTTAACAGTGTTACTTCAAAGACTTGGATGGCAACTTCGGGAAGTGACCTTGAAACAAGGCTCAACACCGACCTTTTCGTATCAAAGGTATATGATATTACTGATGAAGATCACTTTGATTACATCGGAACTCAGGTAGTTGTTGACGGCAAGTACATGGCATATGACCAGGAGGTATATGCTACAGGCATCGTGCTCAACGGCGATGCGGAGCTTGGTCAGAGATATTCTGTTTATTACAAGCCCGATGATCCTCACATGATCTACCGCACCACAAGCTACGGTCAGTATCTGGTGATACTTGCAGCTATCATCGTTATCACAGCTGTTCTTATCGTTGTTTGCCGAATCCTCAATAAGTCCCTGAAGGATAATACATTCAGTGAGTCTGCGGTGACTATCATGGATATCCCCATTGTTGCACTTGTTGCAGCAGTTATCCTTGCATTCTTTGCAGGAATGCTTATCGGTAACGTTCAGGTAGATTCTACTTATACCGTTATCAGCGAGGGCCTTGCACAGCAGTATGCTTCCCACGACCTCACCATCTGATAAAACTGCATAAAAAACGAAGATCCCGATGCAAACGCATCGGGATTTTTTTGTTTACCATTTCTTATCTTCACTTGGGCAGTACATATCTTTTTTTGCGGCTCTCAGCTCCACAAAGCAGCCGCATTTTCCGCATATGCCGCTGCCCAGACTTTCGCAGCTGCCGCAGATGTCCAGCCGATGGCGGTATGTGTCATCGTCTGCCCGCTTTTCCTCGGGCAGAGCGGCTATCATGTCCTTTATCTCGTTATAAACGCCGTCCGGGTCAAGCTCGCTGAAAAAGCATTTTTTGCAGAATGGTCTCATTTGAATCTCTCCCTGATAAGCTCCTGTACTTCCGTTATGGGCAGACCTGTTATCCTGTGGCTGCCTATGTACTCGGAGTTTGTGTATATTATCACATCGCAGGATCTGTTCATGCGCTGGAAAATCGTCTGAGTAATGCGTATCTCCGCCACACGCTCCAGAGGAACGGTGATGGTGTGGAATGAGTACCACACGCTGTATTTTGCGCACACGCTCTTGTCGGTGATGTTTATGCCGTTGGTGCAGTATGCGCAGGCTTTTACGAATACAAGCCATATTGCGGGTATCTCAAGCAGTATGGACATAAACCATATCAGGCTGTACCAGTGTGGAAACATTATCATAAGCACCATTCCCAACAGCAGTATGCCATAGACCGCCAGCGCAGGGGGCATTATAAATCGCATTATATAGGTGGTTCTGGGGTTGATGTAGCTTTCCGCCCCCGAGAAATCGGGCAGCAGCATTTCCATGACGCTGGAAAGCTTCCGCACGCTTTTTCCGTCGTTTATACGCCTGATTGAGCATATGGGCACGAACACGGGAAACTCGTTCTTACGCTTGCCGTAGCCCGTGCAGTTTACGTGTACCGAGGTTATGCCGAAGAATTTCATCAGCAGGTTCTGGCGCATATCGGCGATGTTCACCCTGCGGCTGTTGATGCAGTACATTCGCTTGACGATAAGTCCTGCGGAGATGATTATGCACTTTCCCCTGCGCCCTGCGGTGAAGTTTATGTGCCGCAGGATATTTTCCGCAAAGGATATGAGAAAGCCCACGCCGATGATTATTGAAACGGCTATGCCCGCAGGGGAGATGCCCTTGATGAGCCGTCCCAGCCGGCTTGCCACAACGTCCGAAAGGTCATTGACCACGGTGAGGAAATCTCTTTCCAGCTGGTCGCCGATGATGTCCGTACTTCCCGAAAAGGCGGTTATCAGCAGGGCAACGCCCGACAGCGCTGATGAGAACAGGAATGAAAACGCCACAAGGCTTCGCTTGGACACCTTGTAGGTGTAGTTTATCTTTTTAGGCTCGTCCTCGGTAAAGGCGGCGGAAAGAAGATTGAAAAGCTGCGCTCTGGTCATGCGGTCGGTCATTATGTTTACGTCCGCCTGCTTGCGGCTGCCTGTAACAGCGTCGGTGTCGATATAAAGCCGTATCGCCCCGAATTTGCCGTAAATGGGGTTTTCTTCGCTGGTAACGGCGCTTATGCACTTAAAGGGGATATCCGTGTCACGGCGGACGATAACTCCCGTTTTTATATGCACGGAATCGTCGGTCACTTCATATGAGGTGCAGTACCACCTCATATATGCGGCGGCTATCATTACCGTTACAGCCAGAATATCCCACTGTGCGCCCGATGCCCAGTTGTAGAAGTCGAATTTCAGCGCCACGAGACCACGTATGAGAGGGATAAGCAGCAGCCAGAAGTTCTTTGAGGTGTATCCTATGATGGCGAGAGGGTGCTGTCTTTTCACTTTCTGTCCTCCCCACTGTCCGTGTCGGTGAATGTGAGCTGCGAGTCGGGGATATCGTCAAAGCTCAGCTGCCTGAAGCTGCTGTAGCCGTCAAGCACGTCCGATATCTCCTCGGAGCTTAAAAGAGAGGAATTGTCGGTATAAACATAATCGGCAGAGCCGTCCGACTGGGAAAGGGAATATTTCCCCTTGGGAGTGGGCTGTGTCTTAGCTTTCGGCTCTTTTTTTGCAGTGATAGAGCGCTCAAATATATCCAGTATCTCACGGCAGTCCCCGGCGGAGAGGAACATCAGCAGCATGGAGCCGCCCAGGGCGTTCAGCGAAATAAAATTAAAGCAGGTGTATTTTGAAAAGGGCAGGGATATTCTTGAAGCGTGCTGAATGGCAGAGAGCTTCATTATCCTGTAGGTCTTGGATATAAGACCGCTGCATGAGATTATCTCGTTATCCTTCATAATGTACCGTATGGTTTTGTACCACATTGGCAGGAAAATAACGATAAACACCACATATATCGCCGCAAAAATTATCATCAGCACGATTATGAGCTTTTCGGGGAGGCTGGTGGTATCGGGTAGATACTGTGGAAATTTTTCTTTGACATATTGCCTGAGTATATTAAGGGCAAAGATGATGACCAAAGTCAGCAGAAAAGCGGCAGCTGATAAAAATTTTCGTCCCTTGGGGTCTGAGGTATATTGTTTTGTCATCTTACCGCTCCTTTGCAAAAAATAGTCAGCACCACAAGGATATGTGCGGTGCTGACGTTATTATACCATATTTATCTTTTTAAATCAATGCTATTATGAAAAAAGGTGTAGCATGAACGGTCGTGCGATAACTCAGGTGCAATTACATTAAGAGTGTGCTTGTGCGGACTTTTTTCTTTGCTTATCTATTATTCTATCCTCCAGTCCACAGGCTCTATGTCGTGTGCTTCCAGAAAAGCATTACACTTGGAAAAATGCCTGCACCCGAAAAATCCGTTGTATGCTGACAATGGCGACGGGTGAGCCGCTTCAAGCACAAGATGATTGGGATTTGTGATGAACTGCTTTTTTGAACGTGCATTTGCTCCCCATAATAAGAATACCATGGGCTTCTCACGCTTGTTGAGCTTCTTTATAACGTCATCGGTGAATATCTCCCAGCCCTTGCCTTTATGTGAATTTGCCTGTCCCCTGCGGACGGTGAGGACTGTGTTTAAAAGCAGCACACCGTTATCCGCCCACTTGTACAGCTCCCCATGAGGTGCGGGTGGTATTCCCAGGTCTGCGTTCAGCTCCTTATATATGTTCTGGAGCGACGGCGGAATGGGGCAGCCCTTCTGAACGGAAAAGCAGAGGCCGTGTGCCTGCCCGGGCTCGTGATATGGATCCTGCCCCAGTATCACTGCCTTTATATCGCTGTATGAAGCGTGCTTCATTGCGTTGAAGATGTTGTTCATATCAGGATATATCTCTTTCGTGAAATACTCCTGCTTTAAAAATTCCCTCAGCTGCTTGTAGTAGGGCAGGTCAAACTCCCCTGCCATTATCTCGTCCCATTCGTTGCCGAAATGAACCATCATGCTCCCCCTTATTTGCTTAACATTATTTGCTTAACATTGGTTTCAGATATCTGCCTGTATAGCTCTTATCGCAGGCTGCCACTTCCTCGGGAGTTCCGCAGCATACCAGCGTTCCGCCCTTGTCGCCGCCCTCGGGGCCAAGGTCGATAAGATAATCCGCTGTTTTTATCACGTCAAGGTTATGCTCTATGACAAGCACGGTGTTTCCGCCGTCGGTAAGGCGTTCCAGCACCTCCAGCAGCTTGTGTACATCTGCTGTGTGGAGGCCTGTGGTAGGCTCGTCAAGCACATATATCGTCTTGCCTGTGGAGCGCTTTGAAAGCTCCGCAGCCAGCTTTACACGCTGAGCTTCTCCGCCCGAAAGCGTTGTTGCGGGCTGACCTATTTTCACGTAGCCCAGTCCCACTTCCTGCAGCGTCAGCAGCTTGCGGTATATTTTGGGGTGGTTTGAGAAAAACTCCACGCCCTCGTCAACTGTCATTTCAAGCACATCGTAAATGTTCTTGCCCTTGTACTTTACTTCCAGAGTTTCACGGTTATAGCGCTTGCCCTTGCAGACCTCGCAGGGGACATACACATCGGGCAGGAAGTGCATTTCTATCTTGATTATGCCGTCGCCCTCGCAGGCTTCGCAGCGGCCGCCCTTGACGTTAAATGAAAATCTGCCTGAGGTATAGCCGTGCATTTTTGCGTCGTTGGTCTCGGCAAAAAGGTCTCTTATATCGTTGAAAACGCCTGTGTATGTGGCGGGGTTTGAACGGGGAGTTCTGCCGATAGGCGACTGGTCGATGGCTATTATCTTATCAAGATACTCGTCTCCCTCGATAGAGTCAAAAGCTCCGGGGCGGGTCCTTGCCCTGTTGAGCTTTGCCGCCAGATACTTGTAGATTATCTGGTTTACCAGCGATGATTTGCCCGAGCCGCTGACACCCGTTACGCAGGTGAATGTGCCCAGAGGTATTGAAACGTCGATGCCTTTAAGGTTATTTTCCTTTGCACCGTGAACGGTGAGCAGCTTGCCGCTTCCCGCTCTTCTTGTTTCGGGAACGGGGACTTTTCTCCTGCCGCTGAGATATGCGCCTGTTATGGATCGTTCGCAGTTCATAACGTCCTGCACTGTGCCTGCGCAGATTATCTCGCCGCCGTGAACGCCTGCATATGGGCCTACGTCAACGATGAAATCCGCCGCTCTCATGGTATCCTCGTCATGCTCAACTACGATAAGTGTGTTGCCCAGATCACGCAGACGCTTCAGCGTTGCGATAAGCTTGTCATTATCCCTCTGATGAAGACCGATAGACGGCTCATCAAGGATATAAAGCACGCCCACCAGTGAAGAGCCTATCTGAGTTGCCAGACGTATTCTCTGGGACTCGCCGCCCGAAAGCGTTCCTGCGGAGCGGGACAGTGTAAGATATTCCAGACCCACGCTTTTAAGGAAGCCCAGCCTGTCCTTTATCTCCTTGACTATGCGCTCGGCGATGAAGCTTTCACGCTCGGTGAGGGTGAGCTTGTCGAAAAAGTCATAGCACTGCACCACGGACATATCCGTTACCTCTGCAATGTTCTTTCCGCCCACGGTAACACCGAGAATTTCCTTTTTAAGGCGCTTGCCGTGACATTCGGGGCAGTTTTCCTCGGACATATACTGCTCGATATCCGCCTTGCTCCATTCGGAGTTGCTTTCACGGTATCTGCGCTCAAGGTTGTTGACTATTCCCTCAAAAGGCTGATAATAAATGCCGCCGCCGTAGGCTGTGGTGCGGTGGAGCTTCAGCTTGATATCACCCGTGCCGTAAAGCAGGGCGTGAACAGCCTCGTCGCTCCATTTTGAAAGCGGATCCTTGACGGAACAGCCGTAATGCTGGGCAACGCCCTTGAAATACATCATTGCGATGGAATTATCATCGGTGGTTGACCAGCCGCTTGCCTTTACAGCGCCCTCCATAATGGAAAGGTCGGGATTTGCGATGATAAGGTCGGGGTCTATCTTCTTGTAAACGCCCAGGCCCGTACATTTTTCGCAGGCTCCGTAGGGATTGTTGAAGGAGAACATTCTGGGGGAAAGTTCTTCCATGGAAACTCCGTGCTCGGGGCAGGCGTAGTTCTGGGAGAACATGATGTCCTCACCGTCAACAACGCTGCATATTACAATGCCGCCCGAAATGCCTGCGGCGGTCTCGATGCTGTCCGCAAGGCGTGTGCCCATTTCGGGCTTTACCACAAGGCGGTCAACAACTATTTCAATAGTATGCTTCTTGTTTTTCTCCAGCTTTATCTCTTCCGACAGGTCATATACTATGCCGTCGATGCGCACACGCACATAGCCCGATTTGCCTGCGGCTTCAAGCTCCTTTGTGTGCTCGCCCTTTCGTCCACGGACAACGGGGGCAAGTATCTGTATCTTTGTGCCCTGAGGGAGAGAGGATATCTTGTCAACTATCTGGTCAACGGTCTGCTGCTTTATCTCTCTGCCGCAGACGGGGCAGTGGGGAACGCCTATCCTTGCGAAAAGCAGACGGAAGTAGTCGTATATCTCGGTAACGGTTCCCACAGTGGAACGTGGGTTCTTTGAAGTTGTCTTCTGGTCGATGGAGATGGCAGGGGAAAGTCCCTCAATGGAATCCACATCGGGCTTGTCCATCTGACCCAGAAACATTCTGGCATAGGAGGACAGACTTTCCACGTATCTGCGCTGACCGTCGGCATATATGGTGTCAAAGGCAAGGGAGGATTTGCCCGAGCCTGAAAGACCCGTCATGACAATGAGCTTGTCACGGGGCAGCTCCAGGTCGATGTTTTTCAGATTGTGCTCCCTTGCACCTTTAATAACTATCTTGTCAATAGGCATCAGAAATTATCCTTTCAGAAATTGAAGTGACTTTTAATACCGATCTTTAATCAAATATACTAAGCTCGCCGCCGTCACGCAGGGAATATGTCCTGCTTTCGCCGACGATTATGTGATCCATGAGAGTTACGCCCACAGCACGGAATATCTCGTTTATCCGCCTGGTAACAGCAACGTCCTCGTCGGATGGACGGGGAGCGCCTTTGGGGTGGTTATGGGCAATGGCGGCCATGGTGCAGCCGTTTTTTGTGACCTCGCTCATTATTTTCCGCATATCAATGGTGGTGCAGGAGGACGAGCCACGGCTTATTTCGGTAACGGAGAGCCTGCGCAGGCGGCTGTCGAAGCAGGCAAGCATAAACTTTTCGGTGCTTTCGCCCACAAACATGGGCTTGAAAAGCTCTGCCAGCATATCGGAGTTGGTGTATGACTTCTTTTCGTCCTTGCCGCTGTAATAAACGCTTATAAGCTGTGGAATAAGCTTGAACAGCACCGCAGAATTTTGTGTTATACCCTTTGTTTTGCAAAGCTCCTCAATGTCAGCGTCAAATACTCCCGCCACGCTGTCAAAGCGGTCGATAAGCTCGTGGGCGATCTGCTTGGTGTCCTGCCTGGGAATGGTGTAAAAGAGCAGCAGCTCCAGTATCTCGTGGTCTGCAAAGCCCTCCAGTCCCGTGTTCAGAAAGCGTTCCCTTACCCTGTCCCTGTGACCGAGGGCGGACTTTTTTCGCTTGTCATCGGCAGATATTTCCGACAGGTCGGCTTGGACTTTCATTTCCTCGCTTCTTTCGGCGATGGCACGGTCAAGCTCATCATCGGCAACATGGCTGATATCGGGGTCGGTCAGCATAGCGGCACCTCCGTTCATATGTGTGTATTATACCGCAAATATTTATAAATTTCAAGCATTATTTATAAATAGTACAGTGCATCGCTCCGATTTTTTGACATCATGGGGCAATTATTGCCAAAGTGCGCAAAGTTTAAAGAAAAAAGCATTGACATTCTCTATGTTATATGATATAATATGTAAGCTTAAATATGCGCCGCTGTGGTGAAATCGGCAGACACAAGGGACTTAAAATCCCTCGCCCTTAAAAGCGTACCGGTTCAAGTCCGGTCAGCGGCACCAAGCTAAGTCCTGCAAATGGTGTAAATACGTCGTTTGCAGGGTTCTCTTTTTTATAAAATCTGCTTTTGGTCTTTATTTGGTCTTTACAAACGTACGGTAAAGACCGTTTTTTTATTTAAGAGGAAGTGCCTCGGCTACCGCTTCCATTGCCGCTGCCTGTGCCGACTGAAATGTGTGAGCGTATATCTGTAAGGTGGTTGTAGCCGTGCTATGCCCTAAACAGCTCTGTACGGTCTTTACATCGACCCCTGCATTTATGAGCAGGCTGGCATTCAGATGACGCATAGAGTGATTTGTCACATATCGCATACCCGTTCTTTTGCAGAGTTTTTTGTAGAAATAACCCGGGGCCGAACGGTCAAGGGTCAAGCCGTTCCATTTGGTAAAGATACGATCTGTTTCGACCCACTTACTGCCGACTTTCTGCCGCTGAATATTCTGAAGCGCTTTCCACTTTAAAAGCATATCAATCACGCCCTGCGGAACTTTAAGACACCGTATGCTCTGTGCCGTTTTAGGCGTTTCGGTGTAAAGTCCGCCTTTCGCCTTGGAATAAAGGCACGTCCTGTTGACGGAAATCACGTTGGTATTCAGGTCAATATCCTTCCATTCCAGACCCATCAGCTCCCCAAGGCGAAAACCCGTATAAACCGCCAAAGTATAAAAGCATACATACTTGAAGTTGGAACTATCCTCTTTCTGAAAGAGGTCAAGCATCTGCTGTGCTTCTTCAATGGAATAGAACTCCTTTTCGGGAGTGATGACCTTTGGGATAGTTACATTTCTGCAAGGGTTTACGGAGATCATCTGCATTTTTACAGCATAATCGCAGATAGTTGAAATCATTGATTTATAAAGCTTTATCGTTTTTGTCGAAAGCTTTCCGCCGTTGCGGTTACGTCCGTCCTCACGCTCGGCATTGCATAGATCAATGATAAACTTCTGAATATGACGGGTTGTAAGCTTGTCAAGGCGGATATGACCGATAGCTTTGTAAATACGCTTTTCCATCTGATGATAGCCCTCAACAGTACGCTGTTTTAAGCGAATCTCCGCATACTCTTTGAACCATTGATGAGCGAAATCCTCAAATTTGACAGGCGCAACGACATTCCCTTTCATACAAGCTTCTTCAAAAAGCACCGACTGCCTTTGAAGCTCCTTTTCGACCTGACGCTCCGTCATTTTTTCATCGGGCTTCCATGTCATTGACTGAATTATCTGCTTTCCGTCCGTACCATATCCGCAGGATACCTTTATTCGGTATGAGTTTCCCCTTTTTGTAATTGTTGCCATAATACATTTCTCCTTTAATGTATAAATTTATGGCATATCTCTGCATCTTTATGATAACACTTTACCACTGTAAAGTCAAGTCTATCAAGTGAAATATGTCATATATAAAGGTCAAGCACCTAAGTAGGCGTGCAGGCGTGCAAATGGCGTAAATACGTGCTTTTAAGGCGTGCAGTCAGATGTGCATACCCCGTGCCGCACGGCTTTTGCACGATGATACGCACACCAAAAACCCACGCAGTTATGGGCTTTGCACGCCTGCACGCCTCAGGCGACTATTGGTACATAAGATGTTTTTATGCCCTTGAACCCACGAACGTGACCGCCGTTTCTTGACGGAACGTGATACACATATCTGATGCTGTACCTTCGTTCATTGGATTTAAGCCACCCTATAAAGGTTTCCTGCCGAAGTGCTGTCAAGGCATTTTCGGCGCACCAACGGTAATATCCGCCGTAAAGGTCGGTACTGCTGGCTTGTGCATCTTCCGAAAAGGAAATGTATCTCGTATCCGCAAGATAGTCGATGATATTGCAGTTGTCCGCCATTACCTCGGCAATGTTCCGCTTGGTTTTCGCCGAAATTGTAAAATGAAAATCGTTTTTTATCAGCCTTTTCAGCCCGTCAAAAATCCAGCAGAATATCTTCTCTTTTTCCGCAAGAAACTTTTCCGCAAGGAACGGGTCATTCACTCTGCCCTGCGGTATCGGCTTCGTTGTAAGTACGATAAGCCGCCTTGCGAAGCCGTCCGATTTGTCATACAAAGCTTTCGGTGAGCCGTTTCCGAAGCAGATAAAGCGTGAGTAAAGCGTTGCCGGCTGTGATTGTTTGCCCTTTGCTTCAATGTCGATTGGTATCTCTGCCGTGACAAGATTTTTTATGTAACCCGTTGAGGGCAGAGCGTTCATCTGCATATCATCATCAAGCATAAGAAGCTTGTTTTGCAGATTATAGCGGAAAAACCTGTCCGTTTCGATACGCTGAAAACTTCCCGTTATCATTGCCGACTTGAAAATCTCCTGCAAAACAACTCCGATGCGGCTCTTGCCCTCGCCGCCGTTCCCGATGATGAAAAGCATAGCCTGTCCCTTTGTGGACGGGATAAGACAGTAGCCGAGATATTCCTGCAAAGTGGTTATGTCCTCCATATCAAGCATATCCATAAGGAATGAAAGAAACTTTTCGGGATAATATACGCCGTTCCAAATTTCGGGGTCATAGCTGATGTTCAGACGGTTTACACAAAATCTCTTTTCGGGAATCCACGTTCCGTCCGTTTTGAGAACGCCGTTGAGAAGATGAATCTCGTCCTCTTTCGGAACAAGCGGCTCGGAGAAGCAGTACAGCTTCAAAGCTTCGACTAAACGCTTCACAACGGCAGCAACATTACTTTTCACATACGATATAACGACTTCGTAAATTCTGTAAGCAAGAGTTTCTTCGCTTACCTCACCGTCAACATCGTAAAAACGGTTATTGCAGAAAATGAGCGGATAGTCCAAAATGAACTCCTTACAAAAAAGCGGCTCATTCAGCTTTCCGAATTTGTCCCTCCACACGGGTGATAAGGCTTCGGCGGTATTCACACATTCTTTGCTCAATTCGCTCCACCTCCTCTCTAATCGCAAGGCGTTCTTCCTTTGTGCCGATGATAAAAACATTGCAAAGGTGTTCAATGTAGTCACGCTTCTGCAAACTTTCGAGAAAGCGTTCATCGGGTTCTTCCGTTTCCGATTTCGGTGCAAATTCCGTTCGCCAATGACAAAGCTCACTGAAATATTCCGCAAGCGTGAGCCACGCATTGCTTTCCCACTTGGCAAAATCCTCGGCTTCCTGCTTTTTGCGCTGAATAAGGGTGATTTCACGGCTTGAAATCGGTTTTTCCATATCAAGACCGAGCGAAAAATCCGCATTGATACGCTTTGCGGCTTCAAGCATCGGAATGTCGAAAAGGTTCGCCGCAAGTGCGATAACATCACCGTGCGCACCACAGCCGAAGCAGTGATAATTCTTTTCGTAAAGCTTCATTGACGGCGTTTTTTCATCGTGAAAAGGGCATCGGCACATATTGCCGTGAGTGACATTCAGACCATAGCGCTCCGCCGCCTGCGGAATGTTCACAAGCTCCTTTATCGTCTCAAATTTCGTCATCACGCCGCCCCTTTCATATAGTCGAGCAAAGCCGATTTGCTTATGAGTATCTTTCCACGCTTGCCCTGACCAGTTCTTATGTAGGGTATCTTTTTCTGCGCCACAAGCTGACGGACTGTGTGTTCCGAAAGTCCGCTGACAGCTTCGGAGCATTCCTTTATCGTGAGCATTTCCACAGGCTCGGCGGAATGTTCGGGCGGCATTGCCTTTGGCGGTTCTGCGCCGTTGTCGATAAGCTGTGAAAGCAGCGCAACAATCTGCGCCATAATTTCTGTTTTGTTCTGCATTTTCGTTCTCCTTTTTATCTTTTTGTATTTTGCGGTATGTTGAGCGGCTATATATAATATAAGGCAAACCGACACTAACATACAATCACATATTTTTAGTGCATTTTGCGCAATTATCTTTCGTAATAACTGCTTGTCCGGCTATTTTCGGGTTCTATGAAATGGTTCATATTTTCACGAATTTCATCGTCTATCGCACATTTGTTAATGGTATCATATTCGCCGAGCTTTTTGAAAGTGCTGTCCGTAAAGAAGCTGATACCCGTTGCAAGAGCCTTGCTTAACCCTGATAATCCACGGCAGTATTTATCCGAATACACAAGAGTGTTCACAGCAAGCACAACCTTGACAAATTCCTGCTTTATGAACGAGAGCTGTTCTTTGAGCCTTGCAATGACTGAGCGGCTTTCTTCAAGCTCTTTGTCGGTTTCGGCAATATGGCTTTTGAATTTATCCAACACCATATCCAGCATTTCAAGAGTGGTAGTGCTTTTCTGCTGTCTGAACGGCAGACGAAGCTCCTTGTCAAGCTTTAGATCAATAGCGTTGTTTTCGTCCCGAATAGCTGTGATTTTCTGCACAGGGTCGGTTTCCTTGTCTGTCGGACTGATACCGACGGCATAGCGTAGATTTACAAGCTCGCTTGCCTTACGGTCACGCTCTTTTTCAAGAATACAATATTTGTTTTGCAAAGCCGAATAATTTCGATTCAAATTTAGCTGTTCATTATACTTGAAATCGGCATATTCAAGCTTCTTTTTCGCATCGGAGATAAGCACGGTTGCCCTGCTTTTTTCAGCGTCAGCATCATTAAGAGCGGACAGGGCACGTTCTTCGATTTTTACGATCTCGCTTTCACGGACATCAAGTTCATTGCTGCGCTTTGCCAATCGTGACAAGCTTTCCGCTTCTTTTATGGCAATATCAGCCTCACGCTCATCAAGCATCTTTTTACGGGCAACGATATTATCACGTTCGTATTGATTTTCAATATTTTGAACAGCAACAGCTTTTTTCTGCTGTTCAAGCTTTTCAAATTCTTCGGGCGAAACGGAAATATTGTTAGAAAGAAACTGCTTCTTGCCTGCAACACTCGTTTCATCGGCGGCAAGCTCCATTTCACGAAGCGGCTGTAATTCTTCGGTGAGCCGCTCCTTTTCCTGCTGAATCTCTTTGTATTCCTCAACAGCAAAACTCACGCCTCTGGACTTTTTAGGCTCGGAAATGATGAAGCCATTCTTTTCGCATATTTCACGAAAAATAAGATATTCCGACTGCCGCCATTTTGCGATAGCATTCTTGCCTGTTCCGTAACCCATTTCTTTCAAAGCCTGTGCAATTCCGTTCTGGGTATCAACTCCACGTTTGTAATGTCCCACCGGAACATAATCAATGTGAAGATGAGGCGTTTTCTCGTCAAGATGAATGACCGCATTGAAAACGTAAAAGTTTGGATTGCGTTCGGCAAATCCTTTCATATATTCGCAAAGGCAGGTGGTAGCTTTTTCAGCCGCTTCCGTGCCGACACCTGTATCTTCCATAGTTCCAAGCTGGATAAGGTATTCGTAAAAGCTTTTTCGCTTGTCGGGCGAGGTCAGCTTTGTTTCCGTAACAGGATGTCCGAACTGATATTCAAAGTAGCCGCTTTTGATTTTTCGGTCACTTCGTTTCTGCTTGGCATTATAGCGTTCTACCGCTTCGGCGAACAGTTTCTCATACGCCGTTCCGATAGGCTCACGGACGAATACGATATTGTTTTTCGTTCGTGCAGGGTCGGTGTTCTTGGTGTGAAACGTCCTGTTGTTGTGACCGATACTGCCTTTTCCCTGACAAATTGAAATAGTTCTTGAAATCAAGTTGATGTTCTCCTCCTCTCATAATTATAGACTTGACAATATACTATAAGGTGTGATATAATACAATCTGATAGGTAAATGCCTTATAGTAGATTTACTACAAGATACAGTATAATGCACTAAAAGAGATTTGTCAACAGATAAAATCCAACTTTGTAGGATATTCATAATTGCAGGAGGCTATTTTTATGTTTTATGACCAACTTATCAAGATATGCAAAGAGAGAAACGTTAAACCGACACCTCTGATAAAATCACTTGGGCTTAGTGCAGGAAATTTAAAACGTTGGCAGGAAGGTGCAACGGTCAATTCCGATATACTTATGATGCTTTCCGACCATTTCGGTGTTCCCGTTGATTACTTTTTCGAGGACTATTCCGATAACGGCGGAGATGCTTCGGAAAAGCTTGAAGGCAGCTCAATGGGCAAGGTGTATAACGTTCTGAAAGCTCATCCCGACCACATCGCAAGTATGCTTTCGGGACAGATGCCGTCGGGAGCTGACCTGCTCCGAATTGCGGAATATCTTAACTATTCTGTGGACGCACTTGTGCTCGAAAGTGTATCTGTAGGAAATGCAAAAATTGAAGATTCTCTGCTCAGTCACATTCCGCCAAAGGATATGATACTGAATATTATGACTAAGCTTGCGGCGAGCGAGGAGTACAATTATTTGCAGGTCAGCATTTCGAGAATTGTTATTTCCAACCTTGCGAGAAAAAACATTCAGAAAAGCAAGCTTGAAAGCCTGATGCTTTCCAAGAAAAAACTGGACGAGCTTTTTGACAATGACGTTGCTCCCGACAAAGCAACGGGGTTTAACATTTCCGACCTGGTGAGAATTTCAGAGGCATTTGACCTCAGCTATGATTTTATGTTCACGGGTGAAAACAAGTAACAGCAAAACAGCCCAACTGCATTTTTCGGCACAATGCAGTTGGGCTGTTTTTTGTATATCGGGGTAACGGCAAACGGCGGCGAAGCCGCAGAAATTACTTGCGTTTGACGCAAGTAACGCCATAGTACTTATGACATTGCCCACCAAACATCTGCGGACATTTGGTGGGTAATATCATAAGTACAGGCGCTCTCCGAGGGGTAGCTTGAAAAAAATGTATTATTATCGAAAATTTTTCTTGTATTATTTGACAAAATATGTTATAATTTTATTATACTACAGTTTACAAGTCTGCAAATTAGAGCGTTAACTACAAAGGGGGGTAATCCATATTATGTCAAATACTGTATATCATTATTGCAGTTTGGAAACCTTTAATACAATTATTAACAATAAAACACTTCGTGCATCTGATATTACCAAATCCAATGATGATCAAGAATTGAAATGGATTGCCAATAGTATAAGCAATACAATTATAAATGTTATATTAAATAATAAGACATTATGCAGTAAATATAATATTGATAATGATAAAATCAGATTTATAGAAGAACAAATAAAAAATGTTACAAATTCAGTATATATAAATAATTCGAGAACAATGCTATCATTAGCATGCTGTTTTTCTGAGACTGGCGATTTGTTAAGTCAGTGGAGAGGTTATGCAAATGATGGAAATGGCATATCAATCGGTTTTAACAAAAAGATATTATCATCTCTTAACTCATACCACTTTACATATGGTTTTCGAAAAATTGAATATGATACTAAAAAACAAAAAGAATTTGTAGAAAACAATATAAAAGATATAATTGACAGATATAGCCAAGTCGAACAAAATAAAATAACTGATAGTACTTTTTCTGAATTCTTGCAAGATATAATGTTGAAAATAGGGACAATGTATAATGAAGCACCGGAATTCAAGAATGAATGCTTTCGTGAAGAAAAGGAATGGCGGATTTGTATAAAGACATTTTTTAACAATATAATTTTAGATGAACGATACACTGAAAATCCCACATACAATATTGGTCAAAGTGAGGAGGAGTTTAATTTTTCTGCAGATCTTTCAAATGGCATAATACGAATGCCAATCTCATTTTCTGTTAAAAAGAATAGAATCGTTCCATATGTTGATTTATATTTTGATAAAATAAAGAACGATTTAATCAAAGAAATCATTATTGGTCCCAAATGTGATGTAAATACATTTGATATACAAATGCTTTTGGCCTCAAATGGGTACAACTATGATAAAATTTCAATTATCCATTCTAATTGTACATATAGATGATTTATAAAAAACAAAGGAGATCAGATATGAGTATTTCTGTATCATTTCTTAAAAAGCAATATACTTTTCCCAAAGATATATTAACATATATTGATATTTTAAATTTGACCGAAGATATTCAAGCCAGTCTTTTTAAAAGTTTATTAGAAAAGGTTCATCGCTCTCAAACACCTGTAATAAACAATGAAGATTTGCATAACGATATGAAGAAACAGGCAGGTCGTTTTATAGAGAAACTCTGTGAAAATGATATATATAATAAAACTGTCGATGAATATGTTTTCGATAATAATGGCTATAAAACTTATTGTGAAATAAACAAAGAAGGTATACAGGCGCTAGCGCAGTTTTTAAGTGAAGAAATGATAAGCTTTCGTGATGGAATAAACAATGCTGAGATGAATGCTACTTCCAATATTACTGGCAGCGGACTTCAAGTTTATACAAGCAGCTTTTTAACATTAGCTGCTACATCAGCAATGGAATATTCCATATTGAAAAAACAGACCGAAGAAGCCGATAAACAGTATAGAAATGAAGTGCAGGCAATTTCTGACAAGGGCGCAGCAATAAGAGAAGATAAAGAAAGATGTTATATAAAAAACACTTACATTCCAAACATGGAAAAAGCTTTAACATTATTCTCATTTGAAATGATGGATAAATATATAAAGCATTTAACAGAAGCGGGAAAATTTGATTCAAACGCATTAAACTTTGTAGATATAAAAAAGTCTGTTGATTTACTTGAAAATTTAAAGCATACAACAAACAAGTCGGCTGTTTATGAGCAATCCTTTTTAGCGTGTCCATATAATTTTAATTTATACTTAAATCTTGTAGAGTCTGATATGCTGGACAAAGAGACGTTTGATACTGCCGAAGTATTTGGGCAGGGATCAGAGATAGTAAACTTTTTAAAATCAAGAATTTTTGATACTGATTGTAAGAATAGCCTTACGGATTCGATTAAACGTATAACTAAGTATGTTTCGATTTATTCTGATATTACTAATACCAACAAAGATGATATATATCATCAGGTAGCAAACAAGAAATATAAATCCGTAAAAGAAGCATACAATGATTTAAAGCAGAAAATATCTGCCCCTGATAAATGTAGTTCGTTGATAAAAGTAGATGAGAATAGTTTAGAAAAAATAAACGAAGAATATATCAATATACTGGCTCAAAAAGAAGTTGTACGTATAATTTCCAATGACGATTTTAACACTTTGCAGACTATTTGTGGATATGTGAATTTACTTAATGAAATCACACTTGATAATCAGAAATTTGACAGTAAGTCTTCACTTGATACATTTTACATCAAAAAATTGACTGAAAGTGTTACCACCTATGCAGAAGAATGTAAAGAAAAGATATTAAAGAAAAAAGAGCAAAAAGAGGCTTTATCAAAAGAGAAAAGGAAGCGAACAAAACGAATAATAATAGTTTTAAGTATTATTATTTTAGTTATTATACTTTTGGCAGTGTATATAAAGGCAATTAAACCAAGTATAACATATAATTCTGCTATTAAGGCAATGGATTCAAAGAATTATTCTGATGCTATTACTGCTTTTGAAAGTCTTGATGATTATTCTGATTCAAAAGTAATGATTCAAGAATGCTATTATAGAGAAGCAAATGATTTTTACCAATCAGGAAATAATGATGAAGCAATAAACATCTTCAATGAATTAGGTAATTATTCCGACTCAAGCACTATGATAATGCAAATTAAATATGATGAAGCTGAGAAACTTTTGGAATCTCATCAATACCATGAGGCAATTAATGCATTTTCTGAAATAAATAATTTTAAAGATTCAACTGACAAAATCAAAGCGGCATATTCTGATTGGGCAGAAAAAATATTCAATAACGGAGAATATCTTACTGCAATTGAAACTATGAAGAAGGGCTATCCAAATAATATTGCCTTTTTCGATAAATGTTATTACAAATATGGTGAACAAGCATTATTAAATGAAGATTACGCTACTGCATTGGATTCATTTACACGCATAAAATCAGAAGATGTTACAGAATTGATTAATTATGTTAGTGGAATGAATTACTATAACAACGCTGATTATATGCGAGCTGTTATAAAGTTTGAAGCTTGCAAGAACTCATATGAAGATATAATTTCAGCTTGTTTAAGTAAGCTTTATTCTATGGTAACTGAAAATATTAAAAATGATAATTATAAAGACATAGGCAAATACTTGGATTTTTTAATAGAACGGAATTATAAAGACTGTAAATTATTACGAAACAAAGTAAAAGAAATGTTTAAAGAAATCGAGGGAAAATACATAGCAGATCCTAGAAAATCAGAAGGATACGACATTACAGGTAGTGAATACATAGAAATATCAACATCTTATGAATCAGGAACAGTAAAAGCACAGTTTTTTAGAAAAGATATTAGAATTGCAGGTGAGACAGTATTTACAGAATCAAATAAATACATGTTTGCAGACGCTGTTAATTCGATAGATAACTGTGAAATAAAAGGCTCTACAATAACTTTTTCTGTATACTTTTACGGTAATTATGTTTGCAATAAAGTGAAGTGATTCTAATAGTATCTTAATTCTATGATGACGCTATAAAAGAGTTTGATATGTTTTTTTAATAAATGAAAGGACGTGGTTTTATGGGAACAGCAATGGCAATTAGCAATATTTATGCAGAAAGGGAAAAATTTATAATTATTGGGTTAACAGGTAGAACAGGTTCGGGATGTACAACGGTTTCAGAAATTTTAGAAAAAGAAAATTTTAAAGATTTATGTTTACATGAACCTAAAACAACAAATTTTATTTCTAACGAAGAACGAAAATATCAAATTATTTATGATTATGCACAAAATCATTGGAATAAGTTTATCTCAATTACAATGACCGATATTATTTTTTCTTTTATCTTGGAAAAGAACTTTAGCTCATTTAATAAAATTTATATAGATTTATTTTCAAAATATATTGAGAAAACAAAAATTCCCAAACTTAATGATATTAAAAAAGATTATGATATTCTCTATACAAAAATAAAAGAACTTGTTGGTAATAAGCATGATGGAAGTTTACATAACAAAGATTTTGATGGAGAAGAAGTTCTCAGATCTTTAAGTGAGTTAAAACATAAGATATATAACATTCTTAAAAATCTTACTTTTGATGATGTTTCTTCCAACAGCGTTGACAAATCTTTATCAAATATTGAAACGCTGCTAAAAAATCAGCTTGAAAATAGTGAAAAAATGAAGCAGATTTCATCTATAGTTAAAGAATGTAAGTACGAATCTACGACTAAAACAATTAGTGGATATACTTATTTTTTGCAAGAAATAGGAAATCGAATAAGACATCATGGAAGTATTGATGAAGACAAACCTTTTTCTGGAGAACATATGTATTCTTTGGCGAGAAGAGCGAATAGCTTTATCAAGTCTATTAGGAATAAAAATGAGCAGGCGTTAATATGCTTAGACGCTATCAGAAATCCTTATGAAGCAACTTATTTTCAAGACAGATATTCCGCTTTCTTTTTGGTTGCTGTTAGTACAGATGATGATGAAAGAGTAAGGAGATTAGGCAAGCATTTAAATCAAGAACAAATAGAAGCTTTGGATAACAAAGAATATCCTCGCAAGCTCAAAGGAGAAGACAATTTTACAAATCAAGACATTGGTGCATGTATGCAACTTGCAGATATCTATTTATACAATCCACATGAAGAAACAAAAGAAAAGTATTTTATCACAGAATCCATTGTAAAATATGTTACTCTTATGAAACACCCTGGACTAATAACGCCAACTAGTGTAGAGAGATGTATGCAGATAGCATATAATGCCAAATTAAATTCAGGATGTTTATCAAGACAAGTCGGTGCAGTGATAACTGATTCAAATTTCAGTATAAAAGCTGTTGGATGGAACAGTGTTGCAGAGGGGCAAGTACCATGCAATATGAGAAATGCAGAAAATTATTTAATCAATAAGGATGAATGCTCTTTTAGCACATATGAAATTGAAGATAGAAAATTCAATGACCATATGATTGAAAAATATTCAGAAAGAATACAATGCAAAGCGTTAAACGGTAGATTATGTTCTTATTGTTTTAAGGATGAATATGAAGAAATAACAGGTCAAAAAAATCAAGTTCACACTCGTTCTCTTCACGCAGAGGAAAATGCTTTCTTGCAAATTGTAAAATATGGTGGAGAAGGAATAAAGGGCGGCAAATTATTTACATCAGCAAGTTCATGTGTATTATGTTCAAAAAAAGCTTTTCAGTTGGGAATCAAAGATATATACTATATTGATCCTTATCCTGACATTGCAACAACACATATTCTTTCCTTTGGTAAAGATAAATCCAAATGTCCCCAATGTCATTTGTTTTATGGAGCAATTGGAAGGGCGTATACCTGCCTCTTTACCCAGAGAATAGCAATAAAAGACGAATTGTCTTGTTTATATACAGATCAAAAAAGTTAGTAGTAATTTCAATACTACTAACTAAAAAATGGATTATATGCTTTCGAATTTGCAGAGATACGCCATATCGTTTGGTCTTTATTTGGTCTTTAAAGCTGCAAAAAAGCACGAAAAAACAGCATAATCAAATTCTTGCAACTTGCCGTAAAACTACGCAGAATAGCCATTTAAGACAATTTGCGGAATGTTGGAAAAGTCAATTTGGGCAATTCAAGTCCGGTCAGCGGCACCAAGCTAAGCCCCACAAATAACGTTTGTACGTTGTTTGTGGGGCTTTTTGTTTGCATAATGAATGCGGTTGTGCCTTAAGCTTTCGGCATATGTTTCTTTGGAAATGTTCCTTTTTTTATGAGCCCATTCAGCCGCATTTCCTTTTATCCCGAACAGCCATTAAGTCTGAGATTTTGTGATCTGTTTTGGGCATAAAAAAATTGCCGTACAATGTACGGCAATTCAGTGGGGTGGGAGATGGGATTCGAACCCACGATCTTCGGGACCACAATCCGACGCTT
>ERZ825159.236-NODE-236-length-77685-cov-12.987891_pt1 | contig 77685 bp, 67 predicted proteins | sample MGYA00519932_ERZ825159 | MGnify/ENA primary metagenome ERZ825159 (study PRJEB31778, sample SAMEA3449191) | human gut metagenome | biome: human gut; feature: human-associated habitat; material: faeces | place: United Kingdom | collected 2010/2012 ... | reverse complement strand
CGGCAAAATTTGCCGAAAAGACGTGCGCATATGCTTGTGAAGACGGGTTCTTAAATAAAACTACGCCAAATAATCGTATGTCTGCTTATGATCTAAAGCTTGAGGATAATGCTGTCAAGAATATTGATGCGGTATATCATCATCAACTTTACACCCCCTCTGTTTTATTTTTTCGATCACACTGCCTTTGGGTTTGTATTTTTAATATACCTTTATTTTACGGAAAATAATATCAGTATTTTGATTTCATTGTCAGGATTTTGTTGTATTTTGGAATATGCAATAAATTGTTTTGTAATATTGATAAAAAAATATGCACAACATCCAAAATGGTATATGCGAATTATTATTCATTTTTTTACATAACAAAACCGCCGTTCCCAATGTATAGGAAAACGGCGGTTTCAAATTATTCAGCAAATCTCATTCATCAAAAGGAACGAAGGAAATTGACTCGTATTCTGCGGTAAGAGGCATATGACTGTCATCAAAAGCTTTAAGCCAGCCGTCCACACCAGTTCCGCACCAGGCATTCATCATTATTTTGCTCGGGGTAACGGGTATATTTTCCGTTGCGGTATAGGCTTCCTTTCCGTCAACGAACCACACTATCTTATCCTTATGCCACTCAAAGGCATAATCGTGAAAATCCTCGGAAGCGTCAAAGCCAAGGTCATAAAGATACTCGTGATTTCCCTTGCTGTCGGTGAAATAATTGAACTGTACCTTTGTTGTGTCCTTACCAAGAATTTCAATGTCTATCTCGTCCCAGGGATTATTGTCTGAAGGTCCTGTATAGGTGAAAAAAGAGGAAACAACACCGTCATTTTTTATTGCTTTCATTCTGACTTCATATCTGCCATAGCCGTAAAAATCCTTTGAACGGTATTCCGCACCCGAATAAGGCACACTGCCGTCCTTTTTGTCCTTGTCGATGATAAGCTGCATTCTTCCGTTTTCAAAGGTGCAGTTTTCCTTGCGCCATGTGACGTTGAACATACTTCCGTTGCACCAGCCGTCGGCACACTCAAAAAGCGATGATGCACCCTTTGTCAGGTCAACATCTGAAATGCTCTCAGCTTCGGCGGAAGCTGTCATTTCGGAAACATCAGGTACATTTTCATCGGAAGCACCGCAGGAACAGAATATTGCAGTGCAGGAGATCAATGCGACGATAAAACAAAGTATATTTTTCTTTTTCATATTCAAAAAGTCCTTTCCGTAAGATTTATAGTTATATTGTACTTTTCTTACAGCTCAAAATATATCACAACTTTGCGTATCATATCATTTTTTTGCACTGTTTTGCTTTATATCGCCCCAGTTGTCGCGGTAATATTTCTTTCTGAACTCGTTGGGGGTCATTCCCGTGTATTTTCTGAAAACACTTATAAAATGGCTGTGAGATGTAAATGCGAGATAATTCCCGATGTCCGCAGGGGGATAATCGGAATATTTCAGCATATTCTGAGCCGTTTCAACTCTTTTCACGGCAATATATGTGCTAAGTGAAACTCCCACTTCTTTTTTGAAAAGCCGTGATATATATGAGGGGCTGAGGGAGACATATTCCGCAATTTCCGTCTCGTTTATCTTTGAATGCAGATGATCATAAATATAGTCCATTGTCATTATGACAGGCTTGGAATACACATCTGCCGTGGCGAGTCTGTTCATCTGTCGGGTAAATTCAAGGACGGCTTCCTTGTGAAGAGCATGGATATCCTTTTCGGCCATACATTTGTCTGCTTTCAGAATATACAGATCGCTGAGAGTATAAGCCGTCTCCATTTCCATTCCGCCCTCAACGCAGAAACGGGTTATCAGAGCTATTGTGACAATAAAATGATATCTGAGATTTCTCAGAGGGTCGTTTGACAAAATTCCCGCTCCGCTTCCACCGAGAGGTGTCATTACCCGCTCAACGCCATCGACATCGCCTTTTTTTACGCATTCGTAAAATTCAAATTCCTTTTCAAAGGGCGAATGTCTGAACCCATATTCTCTGTTAAGAAAAGCTTTATATGAAAGTTCCTTTTCTGTTTGTGACATCTTACCACCTCACATTTTATTATACAGCATACTGATAAAAATTACAACAATCTTTTGATAAAAAAAGCAAAAATGTGATATTTATTATGCAAGAAATATGTTTAAATTAAATTACAATAAATCACGGCACAAACATAGAAGGAGTTGTTCATTATGAAAAATGTCAATAAAGCGATAGCATTTATCTCTGCACTGGCACTGATGGGAACAGTGACAGCCTGTGGAAGCACCGACAGCGGTACATCATCAACATCAGCCGAGACCTCTGCCACCACCGAGACTACTCCTGCCAAGGAGCTTGATGAAGAGGACAAGGCAGCGGTTGCGGAAATGGACACGGGAGATGATGAAAAGCTTGAAAACGGTACTGTAAAGTGGCTGTCCTTCTGGGATCTTAACCCTGCAAACGGCAAGCCCAAATCCGTTGAGCTGGAGCTTTTTGAGACAAAGTACGGCGGAAAGATAGAGTATATACCTACTACATATGAGACCCGCTACAGCGACCTTTCCACACAGGTACTGGGTGGCACGTCTCCCGACCTTTTCCCTGCCGCTGATCTTGACACCTTCCCTGGAAAGGCTATTGCGGGAATGTTTGAACCCTTTGACGATTATCTCGATTTTGACAGCGACCTCTGGAGCAGCGGTGCAAAAAAGCTTTCAGATGAGCATACTCTGGGCGGCAAGCATTATGTTGCCGTGGTTTCAACAGATGCAGGCTGCGTATGTATCTACAACAAGAAAACTATCAGTGAAAACGGTCTGCCCGACCCTGCCGAGCTCCTTGCCGAGGGCAATTGGAACTGGGATACTTTCAAGGATATGTGCGTGGAATTCACCGATCCCGAAAACAAAAAGTACGGTTTTGACGGCTGGTGGTTTGAGATAAACCTCCTGCTTACAACAGGAAAGCCTGTTATTGATATGAAGGACGGCGTTATCACAAGCAATCTTATGAGCGCTGAAATGGAACGTGCTGAAAACTTTATGCTTGACATGAATAAGATGCAGCTTCCTCTTCCTAAGGCAGAGTACAACTGGGTAGAGCAGCCCCAAAGAATCGCAGAGGGTACAACACTTTTCTATCCTTGTGGTGTATGGGCGCTTTATGAGGCTGACCTTTCAAAATTCGGCGAGCAGGGCGAAATAATGTTCGTTCCCATGCCCAAAGACCCCAAGGCTGACGAATACTACCTCCCCTCAGGCGTTGATGCTTATGCACTCTGCAAGAGCGCACCCAATCCCGAGGGAGCTGCGGCATTTATGAAGTGCAAGCTTATGGCTGTTGGCGATGAAAAAACCCAGGAAATCGCTGAAAAGCAGTACAGAGAGGATTACGGCTGGACTGACGAAATGATAGATATGTGGCACACAACAAAGGAGCTTACCAACGAAAATCCTGTTATCGACTTCTATGCAGGCACATCTTCAGACATATATGACCTTGTGCACAATCCCATCAAGGACGCTTCCTACAACGGCAAGGAGTGGTCAACAACACGTGATGAGATAAGCAGTGCCGTTCAGAATGAAATTGATGCACTTAATAAGGAAATTGAAGAAAACTTCTGATTTTCAAATAAACGCACGCATTCTTCATAAGAGGAATGCGTGCAAACCTATTGATGAAAGGAAATATCGTATGACTGAATTTACAGGCTACAGAAAAGGCGTAAACTTAGGTGGCTGGCTTTCCCAGTGCTGCCACACAAAGGAGCATTACGACAGCTTTATCACCGAGGAGGACATCAAAGTGATATCGGGTTGGATGACAGATCACGTCCGTCTTCCTGTTGACTACAATCTTCTTGAAGATGAAAACGGAAATTTCAATGATGAGGGCTTCGGCTACATAGACAATGCCGTTAAGTGGGCTAAAAACTATGGACTGAACATCATAATCGACCTCCACAAGACCGCAGGATTTTCTTTTGACAAGGGTGAAAATGAGTCGGGATTTTTTGAAAGTTCTGCATTGCAGAAGCGTTTTTATAAGCTTTGGGAGCATATTGCGAAGCGTTATGCGGTAAGCGACGGAAGCATTGCATTCGAGCTTTTGAATGAAGTTACCGAACAGAGCTATAAGGACATCTGGAACAGTATTATAAAAAACTGCATTGAACGTATCCGCAGAATTGCCCCTGACACATATATCCTTGTAGGCGGCTACTGGCAGAACAGCCCCGATGCGGTGCCCGACCTTGAAGTTCCCTATGACGACAAGGTAATTTATAATTTCCACTGCTATGACCCGCTTATGTTTACTCACCAGGGAGCATACTGGGTGGAAAATATGGACAAAAATTTCAGGCTGCCATTTGACGATGTTGAGCCTCCGATCACTCCTGAATTTTTCATCGAAAGGTTCAGCAGGGCATATGATGCCGCAAAGGAGAACGGAACTGTTTTATACTGCGGCGAATACGGCGTTATCGACCTTGCCGAGCCTGAGGACGCTCTCAAATGGTTCAAGGCGATAAACACAGCTTTTGACAGGCTGGGAATATCCCGTGCGGTATGGAGCTACAAAAAGATGGATTTTGGTATTTCCGACAGCCGTATGGATAAAGTAAGAAATGAACTTATACAGTATTTATGATGCCTGTAATTGTCTTTAGCAATTCTGTTAAGTTCAAGTTGCCAAAGTTCTGATTTTATTTGTTTTTGATTGAATATGTGTTTTAGGTACTGATCAATGTTCTGTTGACATACTGAAAAGGAGGTTTATTGTTCCGGCAATAAACCTCCTTTAATCATAATCTGCTTTTTCGGAGCACTATAAATTGTAATCATACGAATTAAAACCTGAATCTGACGGAAAGTATCAGCTGAAAACACGTTTTGCAAAGTTTACAAATCTCCCAGAACTTATGGGAATGTTCAAGGAATGTGCCGATATTCGCACAGCAGATACTCTTAACTTTGAAAAAACCGATGCACACTTCCATGAGGTGGTGGCAGAGCCTTCAAAGGCACAGAAAAGACTTATAAAGTCACTTTCCAAGTAAAAATTCATTTCTACTGACATGGTAATCTTCCTTTCTATTTCGGGTGCAATTTATACCAAGTGCCCATTACGGTTTTCGGGCACAAAAAAACCTCCGTAACTCTGAACCTATACAGTTCAAAAGTTACGGAGGTTAATTTCTCCTGATATTTACATAGATAATGGGATTATCCTTCGCCCTTCGCATAAATACGAAAAACTACCAAACGACGTAGGGAAGGGCTTTATGAACGTTGCTCTCCGCCTTATTCGTATGGTAGTTTTACCGCTACTTTGGCTCCCCCACGATCCTCAAATACGAACTCTCCCCCAAATTATCGGGAAGAATCGTTTCCGAATCTTCCCGACAGTTGTAATTGATAACAACCTTGTCATCATAGACGTATATGGAATTTATGAAAGTATCAACGATACGCTCACGATTGTCCTCATTAAGAATATCGCTGTCCTTCATCTTGTTCAGCCAGAATAGGACCTGCTCCTTGGAAAGCACCGCAGACTTTATCTCTTCCCTTGCGATTTTCACCTTGATGTCGCTCTTCTGTGCTTCAAGATCGGATAAACGTGCCATTGTAGATTCCGTAATGATACCCATTTCAATAGCCTTCATAATGTTTCCAATAGCCTTTTCCACATCGGCAAGCTCATTCTGCAGAAGGGGCAGCACCGTGTTTTCCATGTTCTGAAACTCAAACACACGCTCTGCAATGCTGTCAAGAACGGCGTCACTCATTACAGTTTTAACTGTACGCCCGATAACAATATCCTCAATTTCAGCCTTACGGAGAGCCTTTCTGCCGCACTTATGTTTTTTGGCATTGGCACACTTGTAATAGTGATATACCCTTCCATTGGTACTGCTCGTTCCCGATTCGCCCACCATTGCCCCGCCGCATTCGCCACAATACAGCTTGGTTGAAAGAATATATTTCACATCAGCTTTCATTGCCGCAGGAGCGTGTCTGTTCTTTTCAAGCCTCGCCTGTGCAAGGGCAAAAAGCTCCTCTGAAATAACTGCCGGAACACCATTGGGAACAACAACATCTCTATACTGGTATTCCCCAATATATTTTCGATTCTGCAATATCGTCGAAACCGATGATTTTGTCAGTGGCTTTCCCTGTGAGGACAAAACTCCGTGACTGTTCAGAAATTCCACAATATCCTTTATCGGTCTGCCGTTCACATACATCATAAACGCTTCTTTTACAAGAGGAGCCACAAGCTCATCAAGCTGATAATGCTTGTTCTCGTCTATCTTGAAGCCGACAGGAACAAATCCGCCGTTATACTGACATTTCAGATCATTCTCCGTCATACCACGGATTACCTTTTCGGACAGCTCCGCCGAATAATACTCCGCATAACCTTCAAGTACCGACTCAAGAATGATACCCTCTGCACCCTCGGAAATTGCCTCGGTAGCTGAAACAACCTTGACACCATTCTTGCGAAGCATAGCCTTGTAATGTGCGCTGTCATAACGATTGCGGGCAAATCTATCAAGCTTCCAGACGATGATCGCATTGAACTGACCTTTCGCACTATCCTTTACCATTTTCTGAAATTCGGGGCGGTTGTCGGTCTTAGCCGACATAGCACTGTCAATATAAGTATCAATCGAAGTGTAATTGTTTTTCTCCGCAAACGCCCTGCACTCACGAAGCTGTCCCTCGATACTCTCCTCACGCTGATTGTCGCAGGAATAACGGGCGTATATTACTGCATTCATTTTCATTCCTCCATTTCGTTTGAATTTTTATTTCTTATCATAATCAGTATATCATATTTTCACTTGTCTGTCAGCGTTTTAAAGTGATAAACCAAATATTATTTCTACACATTACACACTTCAATGATTCACCATTACACACACCGCAAATCCCCATAAATAAAGGTTTACACACCTACACACCTAAAAATGAAATTCATATACATTATGCTGAAAAAATAATTATGCAGCCTGCTTTTCGGCCTGCATTGCAAGGAACTCCGCAAACTCAGCCTGCCCCTTTTCACTCTGAAAGTATTCAAGCATTGCATAGTAAAAGCTCATTGCAAGAGCGTTAAGCTGTTCCTCGGGAATGCTTTTTTCGGTTTTTCTGTTAAGCTCAATAACCATAAAATCACCTCCGTGTATAGAATAAATAAGTGGTGTGTAGGCGTGTAAACGGCTTAAATGCGTCATTCAAGGTGTGTAAGCTGCGTGTGTTCTCCGTGTTTTACGCAACAAAGGGAACGTAGCTTGTACGTATTCCCTTGAAGCCTCTTATGTGCTTGTTGTCCTTCTTAATGTTGGTTGTGTAACTAATATTGTAATTCTGGGAATGACTTTTCAGCCAACCCGTAAAAGTGTCTTGTTTCAGCTGAGTAAGTCCGTTCACCGAACACCAATGACAATATCCGCCGTAAAGCTGATTGGAGCTGACCTCATATTCCTCACCGAAAGAAACATATTCGCAATATGCAAGAAACTCCGCAATATTGCAGTTATCCGCAGCCATATCCGAAAGATTTTGCTTTGTTCTTTCGGATATGGTAAACCTGAAATTATTCGCAATGAGCCTTTTCAAGCCTTCAAGCATCCAAAGGAAAATCAAATCCTTTTCGGCTATAAATTTGTCCGTGATGTTCGGATCGGAAACTCTGTTTTTGGGAACGGGATTTGTTGTAAGTATCATCAATCGCCTTGTGAAGCCGTCCGACTTATCATACAACGCTTTCGGAGAACCGTTCCCGAAGCAGATAAATCTTGCATACAGCTCCGCCTGCATTGACTGAATGCCCTTGGCTTCGACCTCAACGGGTATTCTGGAAGTTATGAGATTTTTTATCGTTCCCGTTGAGGAAAAAGCCGACATCTGAACATCATCATCGACCATAACAAGCTTATTCAGCAGCTTGTATCGTGAAAAACGATTCGTTTCAAGGGAATGAAGATTTCCTGTAACCATTGAGCTGCCGAAAATGCTCTGCATTACCACTCCGGTACAGCTTTTACCCTCACCGCCATTGCCAATTATGAACATTGCTTTCTGCGCATTTGTCTGAGGAATAAGGCAGTAACCGAGGTACTCCTGCAGCGTGATAATATCTTCGGCATCAAGCATATCGTCAAGAAATTTCAGAAAATGTACAGGAATCCTTTTCTCTGCAGGATCATAGTTCACGTTCATTCTGTGAGCGCAAAAACGAATTTCGGGGATAAATGTTCCGTCCGTTTTCAGAACACCATTCTGAACATGGATTTCATCGGGCAATGCAATTATTTCCGTACCAAAGCACCTGAGCTTCAATGCCTTCATAATGTTTTCCGTATGCCTGCCGACATTGCTTGTAACATATGGCGAAATTGTCTTGTATATCTGTGCGGAAAGCTCATTTTCATCGACCGCACCCATTGTGCTGAAAAAGCTGCCGTTTATGTATCGGAGCTGATTTTCTTTCAGCAGCTCCTCACAAAACAGCGGTTCGTTTATCTTTTCTCTTTTCCCCAGCCACACAGGTAATGCACTCCCGTCTGTATGCGCAAATTCTCTGCTCAAAGCATTCCACCTCCTTCTTCATAAGCAGTCTTTCTTCCTTGTTCCCGTTAAGAAAACAATCAAATATGTATTTGCAATAATCAAGCGTGTTTATGCTCTCCACAAAGTGCTTGTCGGGAATAACATATGCTTTTTCGGGGGCATTGCTGACATAGTGATGCTGTTTTGATTTTCATTTTATTACACCTTATTATATTGGACGTCCAAAATATTTTTGATATGTCATATCTATATTATATCAAACACTGTTTTGGTGCAATTATGAACAACAGCTCCTCAAAAATGACAACCTCTGACACAGTTTGACAGTTACTGACTATTACTGATAGTGTCAGTTCACAATTTAGCAATAAAGCTCGCGATATGTGGTGTGCTTAAACTTTTTATAAATCATTTTGCAATACTATATGAACAGCGATAAACCTCTTGAAATGTTCCAGTGGAACATCATATTATTATGCACAATCTCAATCTGCACGGTTAAACACAAAAGCAGCCCCCAACACCACATTTCATTATGCGGTATCGGGGGCTGCTTTTTTTCTCCCTGTCGGGAGCTATACGCTTTGCTGTCGCAAAGCGGCGAAGGCGGCTTCGCCGCCGTTTTAGTCGTGGCTATGCCACAACTAACGCCATAGTACTTATGACATTGCCGACTGCTCTGTGAGGAGCAGTCGGCAATGTCATAAGTACAGGCGCTCTCCGAGGGGCAGGCTTTCCCCATGCACCCCCATTTACCACTTCATTGCATCTAATAATACAATCATTACTTTAAAAATTTTTGTCATTTTTTATAAAAAAAGCTTGTTTTGTACCAAGAATTATGATACAATAAAATAAATTATATCCAAAAGAGAGTAAAATACAATGGCTAAACCTTTTCTAAAATGGGCCGGAGGAAAAAAATGGTTCGTTAACCGTGAATCCGCTCGTTTTCCTCAAACTTACAACAGATATATTGAACCTTTTCTTGGAGGAGGTTCTGTATTCTTCTTTTTAGAACCACATGATGCTATACTAAGTGATATAAACCAAGAATTAATTCAAACATATATATCATTTAAAGAAGAATTCCCTTCAGTATTTGAGTATTTAAAAAAACATTATAGAAATGATAGTCCAGATTATTTCTATAAAGTTAGAGAAACTCAAACAAGAACATCGCATACAGCAGCTGCCAGAATGATATACCTTAACAAAGCTTGCTTCAACGGAATATACAGGGTTAATCGAAATGGAGAGTTTAATGTTCCCTACGGAAAGCATAAAAGTATTAATTTAATTAAGAAAGAATTAGAGGATTCATCCAGATGTTTAGGTAATGCACAAATTCTTTGTCAAGATTTTGAAAAAACCATTGATATGTCAGAGAATGGTGATTTTATTTTTTGCGATCCTCCATATGCTGTTATAAACGAAGAAAATCGATTTGTCGCTTATAATGCAGATTCTTTTTCCTGGGATGACCAAATCAGATTAGCAAATTCATTAGAAAAGGCATCGACAAGAGGGGTAAAAATAATTATGACTAATGTTGATCATCCTAAAGTCCGAGCATTATACCAAGATAATCCAGAATTTGAACTTGATTCAGTTGATAGGCATTGTTTTATTTCAGGTACAAACTCAGGTAGGAGTGTTTATTCTGAACTAATAGTAAGCGCTAACCTTTAACAATAAGAACATAAGGTGATAAATAATGACTAATTGGGACAATATTGTAAGTGATAAAGCTTTAACAACAGCAAAGAATAAGCGTGCAAATATTTATATCGACAGTAAGGAACGGAAAGGCGCTTTATCTGATTTAGAAGCAGAGGGCTGGGAATACGTTAAGGATTATTCTGATAATCGATTTGTAAAGGTTAGAAAAGAAAAACCTTTTGACGAACAATTTGAAGACAAAATTTGGCTTCTTTTTGCACAAATGGGATTTAAGTATTTAAATAAAGACCGTAATTTTAAAATGAGTTATGATCATTCCAATCCAGATTTCACTCAGCAAATTGATATTTTTGCAGCTGATGATGAAACCATTTTAATTGTTGAATGCAAATCAGCAGAAGAAATGAAAGACGGTAATTTTAAAAAGCCCATTGAAGCATTATATGGTCAAATGGACGGGTTAAGGAAGGAAGCTTTTAAACAATATCCTGGACGGAAAGTGAAATTCATATGGGCAACTCACAACTATATAATGAGTCCCAAAGATATTCAACGACTCATTGAATGGAACATTGTATTTTTTAATGATTCAATTATTCAATACTATTGCGAGTTAGTTAAACATCTTGGCTCCTGTTCAAGATATCAACTTCTTGGCAATCTCTTAGCTAATACAGAGATTAAGAATATGGACAATAGGGTTCCTGCTATTAAAGGTAAGATGGGCGGCTTTGAATACTATGAATTTTCTATTGAACCAGAAAAATTATTGAGAATTGGCTATGTGCTTCACAGAAGTGAAGCCAATAAGAATATGATGCCCACATATCAACGTATTATAAAAAAGAAACGCCTTAAAGAAGTACAAAATTTTATAAATAATGGCGGTTATTTTCCAAATTCAATAATTATTAGTGTTGACACAAAAGGCAAAGGTTTACAATTTGATAAATCACCTTTACAGTCAGAAGATTCCATTGCAAAAATTGGAATACTCCATCTTCCCAAAAGATACCATTCCGCATACATAATCGACGGTCAACATAGACTTTACGGTTATTCGAATTCTGACTATGCACGTACAAATTCCATTCCTGTCGTTGCATTTATTGATCTCGAACGTTCAGAGCAACTGAAACTGTTTATGGAAATAAACGAAAACCAGAAATCTGTTTCAAAAACACTTCGAATAACATTAAATAGCGATATGCTTTGGGACTCCCCTAATTACAATGAACGAAGAGAAGCAATCAGATCAAAAATTGCTCAAATGTGTGGAGAAGAACCCACATCTCCTTTACTTGGACGAGTAGCAATTGGTGAAGATGAAAGCACTCCCACGAAATGTATTACAATTCAAGCAATACAACAAGCATTACAGAAATGTAATTTTTTCTCTCAGTTTACAAAGGACAATACTATATCAATAGATGGAACTTATGATTTGGCAGATAATCAACGAACTGTTGACAACTTCTATGTTTTTTTAGAAGGTTGCCTAAAGTATGTAAAAGCAAATTGTGAAAAAGAATGGTCACTCGGAGAACAAGGCATTTTAACAATCAACCGTGGCATTCAAGGGATAATTAGAATCATTAATGATATTGTATTGCTTCTTATTAAACAAAACAAGATAACACCCAAAACTCAAACTTCCGAGGTGGTTATAGACGAGGTTATTTACTACCTTGAACCTTTAATGGATTATATCAATCTTCTTAATGATGATGCTCGAAAAGAATATAGGAGTTTCTTAGGTGGAGGAGCTGATAACAAGTTCTGGCGCAAATTCCAAAAAATCATTTCTGAAAAGCGCTCTGATTTTATGCCTGATGGTCTTTCTGAATATATCGAAAATGAAACAAAACAGTACAATACTGAATCAAAAGAATATTTATCAGCTATAGAAGATAAGCTCAAAATTATTATTGCTGAATCACTTCAAGAGCATTATGGCGATAATTGGATTATAAAAGGACTACCCAAAACAACCTACAAAAACGCCAAAAAACTTGCAGACGATAGAAATTATGAGCTTTTGTCAAACGATGAAGAAGCAGAAATTGATACTTGGGACTGTATTACATTAGCTGATTGTAAAGATATTGTCACTTACTCTCATAATTGGAGCGAAATATTTGAATCAATCATTACAAGACCAGAAGACAAAAATTTGTCAACTAAAGAACAGAAAACAGAATGGATAACCACAATAAGCAAAGAGAGCAGCCGAATTGCAAAATCAACATATAGCGTACCAAAATCAACATTCGAAATAATAAGCAGCATATATAAATGGCTAATATCTAATGACTAAATAAAAACTCGATCATCTATTATGATGGTTGAGTTTTTATTTAATCCCAATATTTAACCAAAGTACTGATAGCGTTTTATCACCACCCCAAACACAGCTTTCCCCGGATAGAAAACAAAAAAATCCGAACCCTGTGAAGAGTTCGGATTTGAACGATGTGGCTCCCCCACTATCTCTAAACGAGAAACAAACCGTTCAATATCGAGAGGGATTGTTTCAAATCCCTCTCGGCAGTTGAAGTTCACTTCAAATCTGTCCTCGTAGACATAGATAGAGTTGACGAACGTATTTATAATTCTCTGACGATTATCAATACTTGCTAAATCCAGCTTTTCCATATTCTTCAGCCAGAACTTAACCTGATCTTTGGTCAGAATTTGTGTTTGGATTTCCTCACGGGCAATTTTCACTTCAAGGTCGATTTTCAGACTTTCAAGCTCTGCCATTCGATTTTTTGTAGCAGATGTGATGATACCCTGTTCAATGGCTGACAGCAAATTGGCAATGCTCTTTTCAACCTCTGCCAGCTCTCTTTGATAAAGCGGTACAAGTGTACTCTCTTTTTCCTGCCATGAAATTACACGGTCTGCAATTTCTTCAATGACCTCATCCACAAAAATGTTTTCAACGGTAGCTTCAATAACAGCTTCCTCGACTTCATCTTTCTTTATCGCTTTTCGCTCACAGCCATCACGCTTCTTTGCTTTTACACATTTATAATAGTGGTACTTCTGTCCTGTACGTCCTGTTCCACTTTCACCTGCATAAACCGAACCACAGTCGCCGCACATCAACTTTCCCGTCAATAAATACTTTATCTCCGAACGAGAAGCAGACGGAGCATATTTGTTCTGTTCCGTTCTCTGCTGCGCCAGCGCAAAAAGTTCTCTTGAAATGATCGCTGGGATTCCATCGGAAACAACTATATCCCTATATTGATATTCACCAATGTATTTTCTATTTTGCAAGATTGTAGACACCGTTGTTTTGGTCATAGGCTTGTTTCGTGATGAACGGATACCATTTTCATTGAAGTACTCAACGATTTTTTTGATATGACGTCCATTAACATACATCAGAAATGCTTCCTTTACAAAAGGTGCGGTCAGCTCATCAATCTGATAATGCTTATTCTCGTCAACCTTATACCCTACAGGAATATATCCTCCATTGTACTGACACTTGAGAGCATTCTCAGTCATACCCCTGATAACTTTTTCAGAGAGTTCAGCCGAATAATATTCAGCATAACCTTCAAGTACCGATTCAAGAATGATACCCTCTGCACCCTCTGAGATTACCTCCGTTGCAGAAACGACCTTTACACCGTTCCGTCGGAGCGTAGCCTTGTAATGTGCTGAGTCATATCTGTTTCTTGCAAATCTGTCCAGCTTCCAAACAATGACCACATCGAAAAGTTCCTTTGCACTCTCCTTAATCATTCTCTGAAACTCAGGACGGTTATCAGTCTTTGCGGACATTGCTCTATCTATGTATGAGCCAACCAATGTATATCCCTTGCGAGTTGCGAACTCCTTACATTCACGAAGCTGTCCCTCAATACTCTCTTCTCTCTGGTTGTCACAAGAGTATCGTGCATAAATTACTGCCTTTATCATTATATACCTCCTGTCTTACTGCTTTGTCAATTGCCTTCTATATTTAATAGTATACCACTTTTAAAACAATTTGTCAACGCTTTAAAGTGCTAAATCGCATTTTTTATGATTAGAAAACAGCCAGCAGGAATTAAGGGGTTCCCGATTTTTCACACTCCTTATTTTTAAGGTATTCGGTATAGATTTTTTTACCCCTATCAGATTGGAAGAATTCCAACATAACAGGAAAGAAGCTCTGTACCAATGCGTCTTTCTGGTCATCGGTCAGAATTATATCACGCTGCTTCTGTTCGCTCATATTTTATCTCCCCCTTTACCAAGGGTATTGACAACCTTCTTCAATGCCCTGCCCGCTTTGAACACAGGGATACGCTCTCCTTTGAGGTCAGTTACAATATCAAAAGTACCGAACCCTCCGATTTTAATTTCCTCTCCCTGCATTATCAAAATGCGTATGGTATCCATTACCGCCTCAACAGAACGGTAGGCTTTTCCTCGGCTGATACCTTTCTGCTTTGCAACTGCGTCTATAAATTCATTCTTATCCATTAAACTCTGCCCCTTTCTCTTATACTCTTCGGAAATACCCTGCGATGAAATGTGATGTATCTTCTCTTTGTCGAGCCGATACGCTTCTGCGGACGGTATCTGACTTCCTTGCTCATTATCCAATGTACCTTAATATAATTAAGGGCAAAAAGCTGTTTCAAAACAGTCTGCATATTGAACGTTGCAAGGTTATTTTCAACGAGCAGTTTATCGCACATACCGATAACAACACTCGGTATCAGATATATGTACTCATCATCATAGTACCCCAGCAGCACCTTGTTCGGCACAGTATTCATATACTGCTTCACAGGGAGCAGATAATTATTGTTATCTGCAATGAACCTTTCGACGAGGTGCATGAAGCAGCAGGTCTGTTTATCTTCAAGTATCATAAATAGGTATCCCTCCGTCAAATCGCTTTGCGTTTCACAGGACGAACCTCAGCGGCGAGCTTTTCAAGGCGTTCCTGTATTTTCTTGATGTCATTGCCGTTCTCTTTATAGTACAGTTTCTTTTCCTTATCGGAACCATGAGCCAGCAAATCAGAAAGATACTCAACATAGTCGGTTCTTTTTAGGCTCTCAACAAACAGCGGGTGAAGCTGTTCCCATTGATTTTTGGGAGCATAGATTTTTCTCCACTCGTTGAGTTTTGATAAATACTCCGATACGGCAAGATTAGCATTTCTCAGCCAAACATGAAAATCGTTCTCAGACTTTAGCCTTGGATTAACAGAAACGGCGATTTCCCCATTAAAAAGGTTAAGTCCAAAATCATAGCTGATTTTCTTTGCAGCTTCAATCTGAGGGATACCGAACAGCTTTGCGGTAAAACCTGTGCAATCTCCCGTTGCCCCACAGCCGAAGCAATAGAAATGATCGTCATACACTTTCAGGCTTGGTGTTCTGTCATCGTGAAAGGGACAGCGAGCCATACCGGAGTGGTTCATCTGCAAGCCGTAGAATTTTGCTACGTCCCGCATAGATACCCTGCTGCGTATTTCATCAAAAACATTTTCCAATGAAACAACCCCTTTCGTTTTGTAATCTGAAAGGGGCTGAATTTTTATGGCGAGGTTCAGAACAATGCGGCGAAGAATCGTTCTGAGAATTAGACCCTTTCACCTATAAGGAAAATAATTGGAGTTTTTTTAGGGGTTACAGCACAACTTTTTTCATTTTCTACTTTTCGCACAAAAAACAATATTGAGCAATAGGCATATATACAAAATTTCACGATTTTCTCCTAATACCCCTAAAATTTCAAAGAAAATTTTCCTTATATATAAGAGGGCAAAAAAATTCTGCTGTTCGCTGCCGCAGAAAATTTCAAGAGGGGTATCCCTATACAGGAAAAAACATCAAAATGATGGTGTACGTATTTTTTTGTTTTGGGTATGCGTAGCAAGCACAGAAAGAATACGTATTCTTTCACAAATCGCCGCATTTTAGAGGATTACCCCTCAAAAATGCACATTCAGGAGGGAACCCTTACCCTGAATGTGGCTCTATAATATTTTTTAGGCTCTGCCTAAGACCAAAAACAATAGTGGAGGTGTACTTTTGAGAAAAACCAAACAGATTAAACGCAAGGAAGTAATATACAGCATTGAAGAATGGGAAGAAATAAAAAGGCTTGCCGAAATCGCTTCACTCAAAACAGGCACATATATAAAGCGAATATCCCTCAACGGAAAAATCAACGTCATTGACCTGAATGAAGTCACTCCCGTAATGAACGCTTTGCGTATTATCGGCAACAATATCAATCAGATTGCTAAAAAGGCAAATGAAATCAATAGCATTTATGCAGGAGATATTGAAGATTTAAAGGAGAACTACGAAGATATATGCCATACGTTAAATCTATTCCTATCCACTCTACCGTCAACCGCAGCATAGCCTACATATTAAATCCTGAAAAGACGGAAGATATGGTTTATACTACCGCCTTGAACTGTATGGCAAATGCTAAAGACGCATATAATGATATGAAAATGGTATATGAATATTTTTCGGGCAAAAAATATAACGCCCCTCCGCCGATAGACGGCAAAGGCAGCGTTAAAGCTATTCATTATATCCAATCCTTTGACCCAAACGAAAATATCACTCCCGAACAGGCTCACCGAATTGCAAAGGCTTTTGCAAGAAAGACTTTTGGTGATGATTGCCAGATAGTAATTGCCACACATCTTGACAAAGGACATCTGCACAACCACTTTATTCTGAACAGCTACTCCGTATCGGGCAAGAAATTTTATGATAATCAGACCACCTTGAAAAAGGTACGGGAATATTCCGACAGAGTATGCCTTGCTTTTGACATTCAGCCTATAAAGGAAAACAGAGGGCAAAGCAAAAATATTGCTTACAACGAATGGAAGCATAAAAAGCGTGGTACATCGTGGAAACAGAAAATCCGTCTTGATATTGACAGGCTTGTAGGTTCCGTAAAAAATATTGATGAACTGTTGTGCGAGCTTGAACTTATGGGATACTCAATAAAACGAGGAAAATATATTTCCATAAAAGCGGAGGAACAACAGCGATTTGTCAGAACAAAAACACTCGGAGAAGATTACACTGCCGAAAGCCTTATTTCCCGTATTCGTTGGCGTGATGTAGGGGCAGATGTTACCCTGAACGGAGGACCTGCTCCGATTCGTTCGGATTATATCAAAACTATTGATGAAGTGACGCAGCTTGCCGCTATGGGCAAAAAAGCTCAAAGAAAGCGTGACAGCAATGCACCCTACTCCCCTGCTAATGATATGGATATTTACAAGCTGTCCGCCCAGCTTACGATTATAAATCGTGACAATATCCATTCTATCGGAGAGTTGGAGGGCAAGATTGAAAATCTGAAAGCGGAGTATGAAACGGCGAGGAAAGAGCTGAACCAACTAACAGCCAAACAGGACAATATGGACAGCCTTATAGAACAGGCTGAACATTACTTTGAGCTTGCAGACAAGCCAAAGCTTACCCTATCAGAAAAGCTGAAACTGAATATTTGCAGGCAGACTATAAACGGCAGCACCATTCAGAGCCGTGCTGACCTTGAACGCATAAAATCTGTCAAGCAAGAAACGGACAAAAAAATTGAAGCTCTCAAATATAGCTTTGAGAACTGCAAACAGCTTTATGAGGTGTATGCTGATATTGCTCATACTTACTATGACATTTCAAGTGGAGATTATATCTTACGCCTTGTTGCAGAGGAACAGCAGAAACGAGAGCGTAAAGCTCAGCAGAATAAAAAGAACAAATCTATATAACAGAAAAAGCGGCTGCCGATGTCAGTTACGTCAAACGGCAACCGTTTTTTATATTGAGACAGATTAAATTGCTTGAGGTAAATATTATGATAATAACAGCATTATTATTTCACCATTACAAACTATCGACTCTAACTATAATACCTCTATCTTGCAAATTCGCATTACCTTTTGAAATCTCAATAGCAATTATGACCTCAATGTTTTTTTCATTTGTATAAATAACAACATCATTATAAGAAATAGGAGTATACTTACTTCTAACAAAAATAAACGGTTCTTCGTTTATCCATATTCGTATCGGATCACTATGCCCAATTCGTAGCATGAGTTCCTCTTCTTGTTCATTTATATATCTAAATTTAAACCATACAATTGTGTTACTAAACTTATCTGAATCAACCACCTCGCTTAACGAACAAATATTTTCTTTAAATATTTTGGGCAAATACTCTATTTTCAAATTACATAAAAAATCAATACATTCAATACTAGTTTGTTCTTGAACGCCATACAGCATGTTAGTTATAAATCTTGACTTTTTCACATTGTCAATTTTAATGCCATCCAGTTGCGGCAAGAATCTTCCTCCATCATCTGTTATCATGCTAATAGGTGCTTGTTTATAGTACAGCTTAAAATCCGAAATTTGATTAAAACAATAATACGAGATTGTTGTATATATGATAATCTTATTATCAAAAGCTTTGATTGACTTTACATAATTTTCTTCTGTATCCAACATTATCTTGAATCCATTAAGACCATCAACGATATTAAGTTTCCCTTGAACATTAGAGTATGATATAACAACTTTCACGCTCCATTTATCAAATTCATCCAACTCATAAGAAATACTATCCAACTCAATAGCAAACTTACTTGAGATACAATTATAAAAATCACACCAAAAGCTGTATTCTTCATTCAAAGCCACGTTCGTTGATAAATTTAGATAATCTATATCAAGCCTTTCTCTCTTTATATCAGCTTTAATTAATTTACCTTTAAGTATACTCCACTTATTGAATATACTCTTGCATATTTCTTGAAATATACTGCATTGTTCATTTGTAATCAAACCGTCTGTTTTAATTTTCTCTAATAACATCGAGTTTGCCTTTTGTCTATCCGCAAATTTAGTCACCTGTGTGTATACCCTTAACGGATCAATATCATCGGGCACAATCCATGTTCGACTATATAACAGACAATTTAAATTCTCTTTTAGTTCTTTTGCAAATCTATAAACCTCTTGAAATGAATAACTATACGGTGTCACTGTCTTATCAAATGTATAATGCTTCACAAAAAACTTATCTTCATTCAATATTATAGAATTCAACAAGTTTTCGAATGAAACTTCACTTTCTTCATAGCCATTAACCGTGTCACCTAAAGTAAAAAAAACTTGTCTATCACTGTCATACCCAACCAATAATCTATGATGATGGTAATGATTTTTTTGCCAATTAACACTATGTGGTAACCAATTATATAAATCTACAAGTACTGATATGCAACAATCCATATTAAGCTTGGAAATTAACTCCTCTATTATTTTATCTGGATTGATATATAGATCGTTTACTTGAAAAACATCTAAATTATTATACAAAGAATCACCAGGTAAAATCATTAATTCACGCCACCAACAACTTGTTCCTGTTATTGAGTATCTATAATCATTCAAAAATCCACATGTTTCATAACTTTGCTCTACTGAGCTAATGATTGATAGTTTATCATTAACCACGCAATTTATCCAAAAATAATCAAACGGGCATATATTTAACCTTTTTTTCATGATACCTCTCCTTTATTATTCTTGAACAACCCACTCTTAAAAAGAATCAAGTACTTTTAGAGTAATTCATACCGTTGCCTGACAGAAATTCTAATAAAAGCGTTTTAACTTCTTCATTCTTCCCTGTTGATTTAAATAATATTTCTTTTATTTGATACTTATCAAAAGTAAATTCTGCCATTTTTTTATCTACATCTCTTCCCAATGCTCTGCAAGACAAACTAAAAAGAATCAAGACATCTCCCTTAATACCCAAAGCACCTACAATTCCCAAATCCGAAAAACGATCCTTTAACGAAACAGAATACAGCATTAGCTCGTTTGAAATAACTTTATTTTTTATTTCAGGCACAGTATATCTAACCCCATTAGTACATTTGTTAGTTCGTTGTGTCAACTCTGAAATACGTGCGTATTCTGTAGGTTTCGCTAAATGAATATCCAATTTTATTTCAAGTGCTTTTATATACTCGCCATAATTTTCATATTGAGATTTTAGTTTTTTTCGGTATTGATTAGTTCGATAAGTTTCATTACGTTTCTCGTTATTAGAAATGTCAATATTACTTTTCAAATTGAAGCAAGAAAACTTTGTATAAACATTGTACTGTTCATAGAGGATAGTTGTGACTTCTGGTAACATTGACTTTACAGCTTCAATTTCAATAACGGAATCATCAATAAATGCAATGTCATATAAACCGATGTTGAGTATTTCAGAAATATTCTTTATATTATTTGGTTTATTATTCCAATTCACTTGAAAGCATGAGATATGTTTCTCCTTGAGAATCATTTCACTGTGTTCACGAAACATCCTCCTTACATCCGATAAAGAATTTTTACTACATATAGCAAGAATTACTCCGTGATGATATAACGATAGAACAAAGCGCTGAAAATCCTGATATACTCGCCCAAAACCGTTGCTACCCAATTGAAGATTTTCAATGCCATCTTCCGATAGAATTCCTCCCCAAAGAACATTATCACAATCTAATACAAGACACTTCTTTGAAAATCCTTTTGAAATTTGATATTGTTTATAAAGTTCCTGAGCAACAGTATCAACTAACACCTTGGAATAAGGGGCATTCCAGCGACATTTACCTTTAGGGTTATAGGCGTTGCTAATCCCAACATTTGCAATCATTCTCTTCAAATCAATATAGTCAACTCTGTTGGAAAGTTGATTCGATAATTTTAAATTTATTTCATCAACCAAAGAATCATATATATGTCCCGTTGTGATAGATATTTTCGTATCATAATCCTCAAATAAAAACCACAGTATTTGAGCGTTTGAATTTTGCGTAATATCAGAAAACAAAAACTCACAAATTTCCAAAACCTTATTTATGTCTTTTATTTCTAATTTGATAAAATTTGTGGAAGAACCAAATGTCTGCAATAAACTTTCAAGATTTAACCAGACAATTATTTGATCAGATACTGAAAGCTGAGTCAAATATTCTTGCTCCATATGTTCTCCGTATGGAATAAGGTATATTTTGGTTTCACATTCAATAAAGTATTGCTTTATAGATAACCGCAAAAATGGTTCTAAAATAATATTTGAAATGATACTAATATTCATGAATTGATTGGTTTTTTTCTCTTCCTGCATAATTACACCCTACACTTCTGCCGTATCTCTTAACACCGCAACAACTTCAACAATTTTATGGATAGTTCCCATTTCGGTAATTAATAACTTTTCGTCTGGTATTTCAATTTCGAACAATTCTTCCAACTCCACTACAATACGAATAAACGTTATCGAATCCACACCTAATTCAACCAAATCATCATCAAGTTGAGTGTTATCAATTTCTATCATATCCTCATCTTCTTTAGAGTTAATGCATTTATTTACAACATCTAGTATCCTTATAGTCATTTCATTCATTCGACTCACCTACTTATAATAAATTCCACAAAGGTTCCGTCTTGAAGCAAAGCGAACACAATCTTACGATTTTCTATAGCTGGTGCTATTGTTGGTTGTGTAAATACTTTCCCTATTTTTAATTTCTTGAATTGACTCAAATAGTTAGGATCATCGCATATGTCATAACAAATATGGTGATATCCAGCAGGAAAATTAACTATTGTAGAATTCCTATTTGCTGGGCTAATTAATTCGATTTTTTGTTTATTATCCGGACTTGAGAGAAAGGTAACAATGTTATTTTGAATATAATCCAATGTTGTTTCGCCCAAACATGTATAACCTAACTTTTCATACTGTAGTATACTTTTCTGAATATCCTTTGTGATTATTCCTATATGATGAATTGTCATGTTTTCACCCAAAAATCTTTCTATTTCGCTCCAATTTTATCAAATCATCTTCTGTCAAATCAGCCTTGATCAAATCATACATTTTATTTGTTTTCAATCTAGTTTGAAAATCTACTTTCCATAATTTGCGTTCACGAACTGCCAAACCGTAATAATCTAACAAATCAAATCCATCTTGTGTATGAAAAGCTTCGACATACCGTGAAAGCTTCTGGTCATCAAATATCTTATTTGTAAAATACAAGATATAAAAAACATATGGAATAATTTCGTATTCCAAGCTCAATTCATATAGTTTTTCTAATGAAATCGCATCACTATTGTTTTTCCAAAGATAATAAACATCTCGAAACATACTTTCCTTAATGCAGTCATGCTCAGCAATATGATAGATTGAATTCATTTCTTTGTAATGATGTAGAATGAGTTGTATCATAGCTTTCAAAGGAGAAAGAACTCTAACCTTCACGCCATATATCTTCATTTCAATAGTATCGGATAGAAATTGGTCTATATCAATATGCCGCCCCATATGTTCTCCCCAGAAAATATCGAAATTAACATCAATAACGCTCTTGAATTTTTGATTTGTTATTTTATACCAAGCCGCTGTCTGATGTGAAGCAGAAATCATCATAACCTTTTCCTCCCTTGTTACTGACGGTGATATATACCCATTTTGCGCCAGTACTGCCTCAAGCACATGCAGGTTTTTCCTTGACACTAAAATATCAATATCACCATATGAACGTTGACCATATTGGTCAAACGCATACAAAGATAAAGTTTCTCCTTTAATGTTTGCATAAGGAATATTGTTCACGTTCAGACATTCAAATATCGGTGCCAATGCTAAATATTTCGCGCAGCACCTTTTTAAATTAAACAAATCATCATTCTGTTTCAAAGTTATCATATCATCCTCACTGTTCTTCAAAATCCATTTCATATTGATAAGCTTTAATAGCTTGCTTCTTTAATTCTTTTATGCTTAATCCATATTCTTTTTTCAGTGTATATCTTACGCTTGAATTTTCAGCATTTTGATACACCGTAAAAAATTTTTTGACACCAAATTGAGAAATGAGATAACGCACTAAAAAACCCGCAAGAATTGGAGGATATTCAGAACAGTCAAAAAAAAGTGAATCATGAAGCAAAAAGACAAGCGGATATTTACATTTAATCATTGATATTTGGTTTGAATTATGTTCATATGATTCAGCATAACCCTCTCTAAAAAATAACGGTGGCCAACTTGATGTTGCAGCGTGAATAACTGCATGAAGCATTTCATGACGTAACGTATCATATTTGATTCGAATATGATAAATACATATATCATTCGTTCCAGGCACGACAAAAACAGATTTTGGAATCCCTGTTGCTGAGGAATTCAACTTGGCATGAAAATAAATATTGATTTTGGGTATAGTCAAAGCTCCTTCTTCCAAAATTCTTTTTACATAACGATCTAATTTTACAAGCATTGAAATATGTAAGGAATAGTCTATGGCAGATAGAAAGACAAATGTGTCAAATTCATATCGATAACAAATTTTTTCAGGGATAATTGATTTTGCATACGACCATCCAATATAGCATTGATTTTCATCTTGATGCACAGTGAATTTTTTGAAGATCTCTTCGCTGCAAAACTCTCTTGCTTTTACTTCAAAATGCTTTAACAACACTCCACAAAATGAATGGAAATAGCTATAACCCTGTCCTCTGACCTTAGAAAGGAATTGATAAAACAAAAACATCAATTTTCCGTATTTTGTATGCCCTTGAAACCGATATTGATTAAATGCAAGAATAGACCGGGCAATTAATCCCTTTGGATGCAAACATCGAATAATTATATGATCATCACTTGTCGTCTCTACATACTCTACCTTTTTCCAACAACAAAAATTTTTCCGAAATTTCTTTATATTTTTCAAAAAAACCTTTCGTGTTTTTGGTTCCCATATTTCAGAAGCTTTATCATAATTCTTTGATAATACATTCTCAATCAAACATTTCCATATCTCCTGATAATCATTCATCCCTCTTATCCTCCAGATTCGTTTTATAGGATGGCTTTCAGATCTTCAAATCCGTATTTTTTAATATAACGTTCCTGAATGCCTTCACATGTTGACAGGTAACGACATTTCTTACATATATCTACCGACTTTTGTTTTGAAGATTCTTCTCTATATACACAATCAGCTAACTTTTTTATATGAGGCTGAACAGAGAGATGAGGAAACATTTCAATTTTATATGCTGTCGGTTTTGAATTTTTACAATAAAAATCAGAAAATTCTTCTCCTAAAACACAAAGAGGAATGCCTGTAATTATACACTTAATGCCGTATTCGCGTAGCTTAACCAGACAAGAACGCAAATACGGAGCAGCTTCGGTCATGGAAATTTCAATCATATGTTCGTAGTTATTTGTTCGACTGGAAAGCTGCAAGCCAAGAATTGAGATATAGTCAACTTCGGGATAGTTTTGATGAATCCACTCAATGGTTTCTATATTGTGCTTAATATTATATTTAGCCATAAGCAATCTCAATTCGATTTTAATATGAGGCATATAATATTTCTTTATATAAAAAATATTATCCAGTCCCTTTTTCAACACATTGAAAGAATTTTCCACACCTGTCATAGTATCATACACAGAATTACTGCAGCCATAAACTGGAATGGATATACGGTGAATACCACTATACATGAAATTAACAGCAAATTCTTCATCACTGAATTTTTGTCCGTTTGTTGTGATATATGTATAGTACCCGTTTATAGCAAAATTTCGTATAATATCAGCAATCTTTGGATGCAGAAGTGGTTCCCCTCCTGTAATAAATACAGCCTTATGTTTATCATTTTGATATGTATTAATAATTTCATCAATTAACTCTGTTGAAATGTTTGTGCTTGGATATTTATACCCTAAGTCAGCTATACAAAAACGACATTTTAATTCACAATAATTGTTTACCTCAATAAAAATGTTCATATATTTTAACTCCTAAAAATTTTTTAGCGTTCTTATATTGGATTTAATCATTGCATGTTCAATCATAAATGACAGGATTTCATGATAGTAATCACAGTAAAGACTTACTGCGTTGATATTTTTTTCTAAATGATAAAATGCGATTCCACAGCCACCTCCAGAGCAGGTTGCTCGATAGACACAAGACACACATGGAGCAATCAAATCTAAATCACGATTTTTTATGATGCTGTCTTTTTGAATTAAAGAAGATATGCTGTCAGTATATATATTTCCTATCTTAAACCCACTTTCAAGCGACGGCAACATCAAAGCACATGGATAGACTTCACCGTTAACGTCAACTGTCAGCGTATTAACACCAGCACCACATGGTGTATTCATACACATATAGTTTGAAAGCTTACGATAAAACAATCGTTGCCATAACATATATAGATTACGTTCGCGGAATTTTTCAAAAGGTTTATATCCACAATCAATATTATATTGATAAATTTCACTATAAACAGCTGATAGTGTTTCCACTAATTTCTCGGTAGATACAACTGATTGATCCATATTCTCTGTTTCTGCTCGCCCTATCGGCCATAGTAAATTGTAAGCAAAAGTATGAATCCCCCTTTTGACAAACTCGTGAAACATTTTAACGAGGTCATCAATATTATTCTTACAGACAACAGATATTACTCCATAGTCCATATTTCTTTCTTGAAACATCTGACAAACATCAAACATCTTGTCTGTAAAGTATTGTGTTCTGTTACTTCGCAAACTATTATGTTCATGCACATAACTGTCCAAGCTGAAAGATACATGAAAATTATGTTTTTCAAAAAAATTCATAATATCGTTAGTAATTAACGTACCATTAGTTTGAATTTGATACTTAATCCTTGGTTGCTCGCCAAGTCGCTCAAGTGCATCTCGTATGGTGTCATATTCTAATAGTGCCTCTCCCCCCTGGAAGAGCACAGTAAGCTCAGCGTTATCATTGATATAATTCAGACACTTACGGATAGAATGCTCTATTGTTTTAGCATCTATAGATTCCCCTATCGAATTGGCTGAAAAATAGCAGTATTTGCATGATAAATTACATTTGTACGTTGTATTAAAAATAAGATGATGAAACGGAAGTTCATTATATGTTTCTTTTTTTTCGTTTTTTGACAACACCTCTATAATTGGCACTAGCGCTTGGCCAAGTTTAATTCCAACATATTCACTAATGCAATTAATATTCACCGCTACATTCCGACAATGTGGCAATTTATATGTATTTAATATAGCAAACCAGCGGCCATCAAGATTGTTTGATAAAATAATAATCTTATCATTAATCGATAATCTAGTTCCCATATCCATTCTCCTTAATTTTATAAATATTGATTCGTTCATATTCGGAAGTCTGCAATATACATATACTATGTTTAACTGTTTTTTTGTCATTTTTTCTTTTTTGACTTGCAACACAATTCTCATCATATAACTTCATCAAATCACTCAAAGAGTTGATTTCTTTCATATGTTCAATGATAACGAAACAATCTGAAATACTGAGTTTCTCTTCAATTGATATAGTAAAATTACAGTTCTTTCTTATGTATTCTCTTAACAATTTAATAGGTAATATCTCATCCATTTGAAAAACCGTAAATGATTCTTTAAAATCAGAAGGTGGCAAGTGATGAGAAGCAATAACAAAGCGTATTGATAATCTCAATTCATCCTTCAATTCCATGATTTTTTTTACATGTTGGTTCAGGATCTCGTCAACATAAATAACAATTGTTGCGTTGGAATCATAGGGAGTCTTAAGAATATCCTTTATTAGTTGATGATAGAATATCCCGCTCCTATCCGGATGGCATCCACCAAGCATCCATTTGTAATTATGGGATACATCGCAATCAAACAGATATTTAAGAAAAGTCGTTTTTCCAGTATCACTATCACCTCTTATCCATATATTATATTTTTCATTAACTATCTCATCGACAAACTGATAGACATTTAGAGACATATTGTTCTCCATTCTGCCGCAATTAGTACCAACCACAAGGTAAAAACTGAATTAGCTAAAAAGCGGCAATAAATTTAAATATTATACGATTATACAGAAAATATATGTTGCAATATGAGTAAAAACCAATCACATGCTCCTAAACTATATAGTAACCAGCATTGAAGTTAACTTTTTAATAAAAATCTTTAACTTTAGATATTACACAATATGCATCCTGTTATTCTTTGCAATACAATGCGATTAAAACATCTTCAAGTAATATCTGTTATTCTATGCATTCTCTACCTTTATTCTATAACATTGTACTCATTTTATTGTTTCTAACAGACTAGGGAGAACACTCAAGTTGTTGCCACTTAATCTGTAACAATTACAATTTTCTAAAGCGTTCAAAAGACAATCAAAAGTCGCGCTTTTATTCGAACAATATTTATAACTAAAAGAATGACTAAGCAAGTTAAAAACAAGTTCCTTTTTATCGGCTTTATCAATTTGGAAATCATTTCTACTAAAATCAAGCTCCCACAGAAAATAAGAAAAGGATTTTGAAGGACATGAAACCCAATCAGTCTGTACAGGTAAAATCAATTTTCCTGGAAAAGTTGTTTTTATTGCCATACTGCGAAGTGTTGGCAATAAATCAAGGGTCTTATATCGCGTACCAATAGCAAGTGGATATGGATATACAATACCAGTAAGCGGATCTATCCAGCAAGTATCATCAGTTAATAATTTGTATCCACTAAATAGCAAAGCTGTACATAGTGTACTTTTTCCAGAGTTGCCAGTAGAAATAAAAACGTACGATTTTCCATCTTTTTCTACGGCAGCAGCATGAAAACAAAACAGGTTTGTTTTGAAAATCAAAGAACGGCGTATAATGTCACACATTTTGGGGTAAATATTCACTTTGGCACAAGCACTAAGTTTTCCATCATAAATAATACGATAGTCGTTATCTGAACTCTCCTCAACATAAATGTCAATATCGATGAATGAATCCTCTTTTTCACACACAAAATAATCAAAAGTTTTAGCAACATCGCCAATCACAGATTGATCTTCCGCATGAATACAGATATTTTTATCAAAAATAGTCATAAAAAGTTCTATCATAATCTCAACTCCTAATATACCTCAAGTTTTCTCAAATCGATCTCAATATCATCAAGGAACTGCTTCACAAAGGTCATAAACTCTGCTTTTATATGCATAGTCGAACTGGAAGAATCTCGACACATTGACAACAGCAAATCCATGCCATGCTTATCAAATAAAATAAACTTTCCAAATATAGCATAAACACTATTTCTATAATCTGCGTCTTTTTTTATAGTATTTTTTCGATGCTTATTTAATGTGGCTCGATAAGGGAGCATTTTTTGACAAGTTTCTTTGATGATTTCATATGCTAGTCTAGCTTTTTCATCTTTAATCATCGTAGGAAATGGATCTCTACCATTCACTCTGTATTTCTCAATAATAAGAGGACGATATGGATGAAAAACGCAAGACCTATTTTTATGTAAAAACTCTGTATTTTCTTCTAATTCATTAAGAGTTGAGTATTCATCAAATAGAATAAAGCCAATCTTCAAGCCAATTTTAAGTTCCCTAATAATATCAATAGCCTCTTGGTTTTTCTGAATAGAAATCTCTTTATTATATCGTTTCAACACATTGTTCGATCCTGATTCTATTCCAAGAAAAACTGATACTAATCCCACTTCCTTCAATGCCCTAAAATTTTCTTTTTCAACATCATTTGCCCTGCATTCGATTGCAAATTTGCTTTTTAAGTTTCTTCGTTTCAATTCTTTACTTAATTCTATCCCTCTATTCGGGTTGCAGCCCATAAAGTTTGAATCTGCAAATTTAATTAAAGTATTAGGATAACGTTGTGCCAAGATTTCCATTTCATCTGCAACGGAGGCAACGTTACGTTCTCTCCATTTTGGTTGATTGTTGCAACCAGTTACACAAGAATTATAAACATTCAATACACAGAAGGAACAATTTCCGTAACAACCGCGAGATGACAATATATATGCAGAAACATTTTCTTTCTTGTACATTCGATCCATGACAGTACAATCTGGATATGGAAGAGTATTAATATCTCTCACTATATTCACATGATTTAAATTGATATAGAGAGACTCCACCTTATAAACAATCTTATCTACATTCAGATTTAAACTTCCCTTCTTTATTTTTTCAGCGAATTCTAAAATCACTTCTTCTGGCTCTCCGCGTATGCACCAAATATTCTTGGCGTCACCCATTTCATCAAGTAAATACTTGGTATTTAATGTTGCATAAATACCAATAAAAACAATTGCATTCAAATACCCATTAAGTCTCAATGCTCTAACAAACTCAACGACTTCGATTTGATTTGATTCATAAAAAGATATAGCAAGCATGGATGGATTGTTTTGCAAGATTTGAATCATAATATCTTCTTGACAAAAACCTTCCAAATAGCAGTCTACTACCTTGGTTTTATAGCCGTTCTCTTTTAAAAGAGAACTCATATAATTCAAACTGATCATTTCGCCTATATATGGTATTTTTTTATTACTGAATCCTGCATGAATTAAATAAATTAGCATCTATATAGCCTCCGACTTCGGTTATTCTATCTTCGTATTTTTTTAAAATCGCAATGATAATATCTCCTGTTTCATATTCGTTTAATGTCATATAGGATAACAGCTCTTCCAATATACTAAAAATAAGTTCATTAAGAGATTGTGATAACATATTGACCTCTTTTTCAATTTTAGGTATAATTGAATACTGCTGTGAATTTCCAATTCTCATTTCATACTTTTTATTATTTTCATATGCAATAATTTTTTTGTAATATGGCAAAAATATTTTAAAAAATAACGTACGCAGTATACTTTGGATTTGCACCAAATGCAAATCCAAAGTTTTACCTGCTATAAGTGCCGTTGGAGCTACTTGAACATCACCGCTTCTCATAGCTTCAATTAAAAACTGAATGGATTGGGTTGTTGCTTGCTCATGAAAGAGCTCCAATATCACTTTAATCTTAATATCAAACTCTTTTAATTTCTGAAATCTTGTTATTTGAGTTGAGGTAAGATTATTACCTAAGAATGTAATCTTATAAAGCACATCCTTTTTTTCTACCAAAAAATTATACATTCTGTTGGTAATGAATGTTGATTGTATATATATTCCAAGCCTAACATGAGACAAGCCATTTATTTGCAAGAGATTTTGAATTTTGTCAATTTCATTAATATATAATTCTTGATCTTGAGCTATTATATTTATTTTTCTCAGGCAAAATTCACTACAAAGAGTGATGATCTCCTGCCGTATGTATTCACCATTCTTCTCAAACAACAAATGTTCTGCATAAAAATAATAATCGGAAGGAAAATATTTACTCTTTGGCATTTGCATTAAGACTTCACACTCGCCGCCTTCTAAAAGTACTTGTTTAAGACAATCCCTTCCTACTAAGAAAACATTCTTAGAATATAGTTGAGAACAGTATGGAGTAGGCAAAATTGTACATATCGAATCAAATAGACGATCCAATTTAGTATTAATTGTTTTATCATCCTCAAGAATATAATTACACATCTCACTCGCATTAAACGAGTCATCCCATATCAGAATATTGTAATTTGCAGTAATCTTGCTTCTAGCGTGAATAACGATGTTCAAATTTTTTTTTGATACTAAATATACCAATATTTTAGGCTTTATCTGAAAAACGCTTTTTTGCACATCGATTAATTTATATTGCTTTAACGAGGCATCTATTGTTGATACAGTATACCCATATGAAGACAAGAATTGAGCAATAGCAATCATCCAATAATTTTCAACATATACGTATTCACGCCCCCAATAAGATGGTAATGAAACTAATAAAACATCCACCATAAAATAACCTCTTTCAAAAAAGAAGTTGGGGCATACAACCACTTTGTTTAATGCCCCAACTGTCCACTCAACTCTTGCTCGTCCAATGCACCATCAGAGCATCCTCATCATAATCAGGCACCAAAACAGACCAGTCTTTGGTTTCCGCAATTTCACGAACCAATTTATCAATTGTTTCAGCACTTTCATTACTGGTTTTCTTGGACATATCTTTATCCTGCATAGTTCAAAACCTCCTTTCATATGTGTTGTTTTATGCTAATAAGGCGATGAAACAGCGCCTCAACAGCCATTATTTGGCATTTTGACAAACTAATCACGATATGCATTAGATTGGATTGTAAACATTTCGTAGTATTTGCCTTGTTGATTCATTAATTCTTCATGTGTTCCACGTTCAGAAATTTTCCCATTCTCAATAAAGTAAATACAATCAGCATTGCGCACCAATGATAAGCGATGCGAGATTAACACAACAGTCTTGTCTTTTGCATGTTGTCTTAGACTCTTCATAAATTTGTGTTCTGCTAATGCATCAAGTGCACTGGTAGGCTCGTCTAAAATAAGCACATCACTGTTTCGATATAGTGCACGGGCTATTGCAATTTTTTGGATCTGTCCTCCCGATAGCACCAACCCATCTTCTGAAAATTCTTTTGTGAGCGAAATTGCTTTATCAACATATTCCGAAAATTCATCAATGCCAAGAGAGTGAAATATTTCTTTCATTTTATTAATTTGATAATCCGATAAATCTGATATAAAAGCAATATTATCTGCAAGCGTAAAAGCATAACTATTATGCTCTTGAAATACAGTATCAAATTTTGATAAATAATCATCTTTACGTAACTCTTTAATATCTATTCCCCTGAATTCCACAACACCATTTGTAGGATCATACATGTGTAACAATAATTTAACCAACGTACTTTTTCCCATACCATTCGAACCAACAATTCCAATTAATTCACCTTTCTTAATTGAAAAATCAATTTGATTTAGTATTTCGCTTTCCGGATTATAAGAAAAAGATACGTGATTTATTCCCAGCTCTAGACTAGACTCTTTTGGCTCTGGCAGAGCATAAGAACCGAAAACCACCTTGTTCTCGTATTCACAAAAAGCCCTGTATCGACTTATGTAAATGCTATGCTCCTGAAAAACTTGCACCCTCTCCATAACTTTTCCGAGGTTACTGCTTACAAGAGAAATAGCTTCTTTAATTGCAACAAAATCTCCTGCTGTAAGCGCCTTTAGAATAACTATTTTATAAATAATATAAAAAACTACTATAGTATTGTTTAAATGAGTAAGACAATCACTAAAAAAATACATACCGATAAATTTCTTACTGTATTTTTTGTAGATATTAATAATATTATCAACACCATCGTGAAGTAATTTCATCAAAACCAAATGGATTTTTGTCGTCCGAATATCCATCGCATTTTCTTTAAGATAACTGATACGTTTCACATAATCAATCTTTCTGTTTTCAGGAATGATGAGTGAGGTTCTTTCGCCTCTTGCCTTGCTCATCTTTGTTCTAAGGAAAGAATCGCCTAAAATTGGAATAACAACAAAAAATAATAAAACAGGATCATTAACAATGACATACAAGCCTGAAAAACTAACCGTAAAAACAGTTTGTAACAGCTGTGCAATACTGTTGATAAACAAAATAGGGCGTGATGAAGAATCCTGAACAGAATAAACATACTCATTATAAAAATCAGAATCATCATAACACTGCAAATCAACATCAGCAGCTTTTAAAAAAGCAACATGTTGAAAACCCGATACAATCTTCTGGTCTGAGCGTTTGGTATAATATGACCAACAGGAATCATATATTGTCTTTAAGGATTTAAATCCAATTGCAATGATAATCATCCATAATATATAATTTAAATCAAATGAATTAAGCAATGCATCAATAATCATTTTTACAACAAAAACCTTCATAAACCAGTCGTCAAAAGAGTTTATCAAAGTAGTTATCACAACACCTGGAAGCCTGATACAATCAAACTTAACAATGTATTTTATATAATACATACTATCTTTAATTGAATTTTTTTTCATGCGTGTGCCTCCTACAGATATTTTTCGGCCTGCAACGAATACATCTCCGCATATTTACCACCTAAATCCATGAGTTGCTGATGTTTACCACTTTCGATAATCTTACCATTTTCTATCATATAAATTTTATCCGCGTTTTTGGTGGCTGTCAAACGATGTGAAATAATGATAACGGTTTTTTCATGTAAATGTTCAAGTAGGCGGCTAAATACTTTATATTCAGATATTGGATCTAATGCACTAGTTGGTTCGTCAAGAACTACAATTTTTTTGTTACTTGCAAAAACACGTGCAAGTGCAAGCTTTTGATATTGGCCTTTTGAGAGAATTAAACCATCTGAATAAAACTCCGATGTGAGTGGTTTAGTGAGTAATTCGTCATCTGATAAATTTAAATGTAAATCAACTAATTCCAATGCGTCCTTTATTTTAACTACATCGTTCTTTGTCGCACTATTCATTAAAATATTCTCAGCAATGGTACATGAATATTGCTGAAAATCCTGTTGAACCACAGAAAACAGTTCTCTAAAGCTGTACATATCGAAATCCGAAATCGACTCATTATCGACTTCTATTTCACCAGTGTAATCTGTATATAAACCTAAGAGCAATTTTACGATAGTGCTTTTACCAGAACCATTAGCGCCTACTAAAGCCACTTTTTCTCCAGCTGAAAATTTTAAATCTACATTACTTAATGAGAACTTCTCGTTCTCATCATAGCGAAAAGATACATTATGAAACGATATATCATGCATCCAGTCGCTAGCAATAAGCTTCTTTGTCTGATAGTTGTTTGGTTTGTGCATGAATTCAAAAAGCTTTTCTGAATACAGCTCATTCTCTTTTAATGTATTAAAAATACCTGTCAAAGCAAGAATATAATTAGCCAAACCGCAAGTCGCAACAGTTATAGGAACTATACTGATTGGTTCAACAAATATAGCTCCGCTGATAAGTTTCGATAAAATAATAATCATAGAACCCCAATACAGAATAATCTCTTGATTATAAGATCTAAAAAATGAAAGAACCCCAATTTTCAAACCATATTTATGTATGATATCCATAATATCGTTAACCGCATCATTATAAATACTTTGAAGGAATTTACTGATTGGATATAACCGTATTTCCAAAGCAAACTTTTTCATGTGATATGTGCGTTCGACATAACTCTTTTTTCTGCTTGGTAATATGACTTCATTGTCGAATTTAAATTGAATTTTCACCAATGCTTTGTTCAGCAAAAGTGATATAATAGCAACAATAACCACTAGCAAAACCATTTCCAAGTTAAAAAAACCAATAAAAATCATCGAAGTAACTAGTCCAACTATATTAGAAATAAGGTTTGAAACTAAAAATATACTACCAGTCGTAACCCGTTCAATCTGATTAACTGAAAATTCAAAACCATCTAAAAAAGCGCTATTATCTAGATTTTTCATCTCAGTTTTCATTACATTATCTATTAATTTTGATGTTATTTTTTTATGTAATTTCTGGCGAGCAATCGGGTCAATTTTTCCGTAATAAATTGACGTGCAAAATCCTCCAAGCATTATAATCACTTGTATTATAAACACAGGGAAAATAATGTTAATAAAGCTTTTATTTGAGCTTATTCCTGTCAAAACAACATCAACCAATATAACAGAACCCAATATATTGCATATTACTCCTAAAACACTATTAAAAATAGTATATATCGACCAAGCAGGAATAGTTTTTATTGTTAGTTTCAATATAGAAAAGTATTTCTGAAGTCGATTCACATCGTTACCTCCTAATAATATTAATTGGGTTTAATTCGATTTAAGAAATGTGTCAACTTATCGCCTTCATTCTGAAAAAAAGAATTCAGCTCCTGATACATAGAGCAAAGAGGATCTAAAATACCACCAATTTGCTGCGTATTCAAAAATTTGCGAGCAACACATCCAGAGGAACATTTTTTATACCAGTGACATTGTACACATTTACTGTTTTTGTCAAGCCTGTCACTGTAAAGCTGATAAAGTAATTCTTTTGACTGTCCTCTCCTTATGCTGAAAAGACTTTCCTCATTGACGTTACCTAATCTTAGGTCAGGTATAAAACTGAAATCTGAACACGGGAAAATGTCGCCATTGCATTTCACAACGAATACACAATTCCCAGCACCACACGGTGTATTCATGCACATATATTCTGGTTTCTCTGTTATATATCGACGAAAATAATAAAAACAATTTCTTTCCATAATATCGATTCCGTTTTCAATTAAAGAATTGATCTTATAAATAGCTGATATGTACGCTTGTGCAATTTCATGATTACTTAACAGTAATTCTTCGTGAAGAGTAGAACGTCCGAGGTTTATAATTGGATTCATTGAAATGAGCTTTATACCTCTAGTAGCACATTCATCAAAATATTCACTAACGAACTCAATGTTCGTTTTATTCAAAACACATATTGTTGAGATTTCGTGTCCATCTTCTAATAAATGATCTAATCCTTTTAATATCCGTTTGGTGGTTATAACAGAATCTTCAGATTTTGATTTTCTTGTTGCATTAGCTTTAGGAGAGAAACCATCTATGCTTACGCAGGTTCGTATATTCTTCTTTTTTAGATATTTTGAAATATATTGATCCACTCCGATGCAATTAGTTTGTATATAAAGTTCAATGTTACATATTTCGTTCGACTCGATAAAATCTACAATCTCCTGAATTCTATCAAACATAAGCAATGGTTCACCTCCGTGAAACAGGAGGTGAACTTTGCCGTCAGCATAGGATTTTGAAAATTTAATTACAGCGTTTAATGCTGTTTGAGTATTCATTGTCAGATGATTTTCACCACCATTAATGTAACAATAACTACAACATAACATGCAATCTTCTGTAAGATCTAATATCACATTACAACTTCTCATCATCAAAATCCTTTCAAATATGAAAAAATTAAAATTTCATAATTCCAAAAATCTCGTATCATTATACCATTCAGTACTGTTCAATGGTAATATAATCAAGAAGATGTTTTCTCTTTTTTAACGCTCTTGGCTGCTTAGGCTGATAAATAAACATTACACAAGCCTGATTGAAATCATTTTGTGTTTGCTTAACACCTACCTTTGCTGCCATACTTGCCATTTTCTTTTTGAGATTTGATTTTGTCATGATCATAGACCACCTTTCAATTTTATTGGTGCTTCCAGTATAAATCATTATATGTATAATTTCAACAGATTTGCCCTGAATGCCAAAATACCGCCTTGAATGCCAAAAAAAGAGTTGAAACGACAATTTCAACTCTTTTTCTCTACGCCAAAGGGATTAATGCTTTAGCCTTAAATATATTTTCATCATGATCTATAACAAGTGTTCCTTTATATTTCTCTACAGAAGATTTTATTATTGACATGCCTACACCTTCGTGTTGTTCTTTGGTTGACAGCAACTTTCCATCATGTTCGTTTATAACCCCATCAAAGACGTTTTCAAAGTTTATAACTACAAAGTCATTTACTCTTCCTATTATTATATTTATAAATCGCTCTGATAGCTCAACTTTACGACAAGCTTCAATTGCATTATCCCATAAATTTGCAAATATAGCAGTAATATCTATATCACTAATAAAATCAAACATAATATCTTCTACCTCAGTATTTACTTTTATGTCTTCACTTTCAGCCACCATAATTTTTTGACTCATAATTATACTGAGAATTTGATTAGAACACTGAAATCCACTAAACAAAGAGTCTACCTCATTTTCAATGATTTCTCTGTATTCTCCTGCTTTTTTGTTGCTTTCAATAGCGTTTAAAGATTCAAGTACACTCAAGTGTTTCTTAATATCATGAATAACCCTTCTAGATTCTTCATATTTCTGATTTATTTCCGCATAATGTTCAAACTGTATTTTACTTTGAACTTGCATCAACTCAGATTCATATTTTGCATTGTAGGCTTTTATAATTTCTCCTGTAAAATAAACGAGGAATATACTTAAAAATAAAAAGCCTAAAAGAACACAAATTGCAATTATTCCATCTTTACTATTATTTATCCGAACAGCAAAATTATATTCAACAAAAGCTGCAAAAGCTGTAAACGCACCCAATAATACTATCTGATTGCGTTTTATGATCGTTAATTCACTTTTAGAAAGAACCGATATAAATATTAGCCACATCAACACCATTATTAAAATATTGGTAATACAACTTATTATTAGATATTGCGCATTGGATAAAATCGATTGAAAATTTTCACCTTTAATTACAGACCAAAACGCAACACTAAGCACATCAATGAACACCAAGAACAAAAAATATAGCGAATTATACATAAATGTTTTTTTTAATTTGCACTTAAACAGAACCACACTCGCTAAGTTAAAGTACACAAACGAATAAATAGTATTTATCAGCGGTGCACTTAAAAAATTAGAAATCTGATTTATTGTTATAAATAAAGCAGTAGTAGCTATAAAAGTAAATATATATACTGTCTTGTTTTGAAATTTTGGCTCATATATCCTTCGATAAAACAAAAATAGCAATAAATTCATCACCGTAGTGCTTACACTTTGACTTATTATTGCCATAACATTTTCATTCATATATTTTTTCCTTTCAGTGTTTCCACAAAAACATTTGATAATTTTCTTACGAACTCATCTTTTTTCTTCTGCGCCAACGGCAACATATCTCCGTTCTTCATTATAATGACAAACTCATTCTGAATTTTCTGCACATACTTAAGATTCATCACGCAATCACGCCGTGTCTGATAAAACCTTTCTTTATTCAGTATATTATAGATGTCGGTAATATTCTCTCTAACTAATACTCGCCCATCAGCCGTATGTACATAGACCTTTTTCTTCGCTTCAAACATAAAATAATATATATCATTCATTTTAAAACAAACTACTCCATCGTCAGTGGGAAGCGTAATAGTCTCCTCACTTGCATCATCCAGTGCTGCTAAATAATCTTTCATTACCTTATATAGATCCTCGGGCTTGAACGGCTTAGTAATAAAATCAAACGCATGCACCTTATACGCTCTGCGCCAGTAGTCTATATAACTTGTTATATAGACTATCGGAACATTCATATCCATCCGTCTTATCTTCTGCGCAACCTCAATCCCATTAGATTGCTGCATTTCAATATCCAAGAATATGACGCTAAAACTTTCTTCTGAAGCTAATAAATCAGTCCCATCACAGTATGCTGATATTTTAAACGCTAACTTTTTCGCCTTACAATAATCAGTCAATATCTGCTTAACTTCGCCCAACATCTTAATGTCATCATCACACACAGCAATATGCAGCATACCTCTACTCCTCCTGTTCTGTCTCTAACAAGGTCTACAAAGCAGATTATACCACAAAATTCGTTAAATGTAAACTCAAAATCCCTCTTTTCTACCCTTCACATTATACACCTTTAGGATTTAAAAATCAACCCTTTAGACAAGTTATCAAAAGGAAAATTTTAGGGTATACTATAATTAGAGTTTGACCGACCAGTCAATTTGAATCGAGGTGTCAAAATGAACATAGGTGAACGCTTATATTACTGGAGAAATTTAAAACAGACAAGCGTATACAAGTTGTCGAAAATAAGTGGTGTTTCGGAAAATCATATTCGCAATCTTGAAAACGGCAAGAAACAACCTACAATCAAAACTCTTCAAGCTATAACAGACGGTCTTAATATTACTCTCTCTGAATTCTTCAACACTGAAAATAACGATATAACATATCTATCGGATGGTGAAAAAAGAATTTTAGATTTCTACAGACGATTACCGAAAGACAAAGCAGATATACTCATAAATTTTTATGAGCAAATGAGTGCTGAATAATGCTTTTATCAATAGATAACTGCGGTATCATAACGATACCGCAGTCTTTTTTGTCAATTAATATCATCATTTCCTAAACCCAACCGCCGACATCTCGTAAGCATAATCAATCTTCTCTTTCTCCAGCTTATCAGAAAGGCACACAACCTGCGTGAACAGTTCCGAACGAATAGGGAGTATCATCTTCATTTCGCCAAGCACGGAGAGTGCCTGAGTCTTATCCTTGCAGCCGAGGGACTGCAACACATAACGTTCCTCGGCTGTAAGTACGCTGTTCATCATAATCATATTATCAATCCTCCAATCATAATTTCGGCTTCTTCTGCGGCTTCGGCTTCTCTATTTCGGGAGCTTCTTCCGCAGGAGCGTTTTTCTCTGTGAATTTTTCTTCATAAGCATTTGCCATATTATCAAGGCTTTCGCCGCCGTTTACCATATCACAGGCTTCTCGGATAATTTCGGGCGGTATATTCAGCTTCAGAGCCTTGTCTGAAACAGCTTCAAGCTCCACCGCATTATCAGGTATACCCTTCAAGGTCTGAGGTAGCGTATCAAGAAAACGGCTCTGCTGAATTTCAAGCGGTATAAAGTCTTTCAGCGGCTTAAATCCTACGCTGTCAACGTAATATGCTGTATCGTCAAGCACTACCACGTCGGAAACGCTTAACGAGTGTCCCTTAAAATCTTCGGGACGCTCCTGATTGAAAACATAGAACGCTGACTCCAGCTTTTCGCCCGTACTTTTGCCGCTTAACATTGAAACGTCAGCTTCATACATCTTGTCATAAGTCTTGAAATCGGGCTTCAAGCCTGCCTTTAAGAGCCTTTCATAAGGTTCAAACCTTACGTCACGGGTTTCGTCAACTCGTCTTATCTGATAGATTTCAAAAGTCTTGACGGGTGCTTCAATCTTCGGAGGATTGATGAGATTTGCAAGCCTGCTGTTGCATTTCTCATAATCTCCCTTTGCCATAACCTTTCCTATCGCATAGGTATCATCGCCGTTTTTCACATACTCCTGTAAGATGTGAGTATCGGGCGATTTCTTATCGGGGTTAGGGGTAATGCGATATGTCACAGCAGGAAGCTCCTTTGTCTGACTTCTGTAAATCTCCGCTGATTTCTCGTCAAGGGTCTGCGGGTGAACAAATTCACACTTAACAGTACTCTGCTTGCTTTTATAAATATCAAGCAGAGCCTTTTTAGCTTCCTCAATAGTAGCAATACCTGCCTTTGCAACTGTTACAAGTCCGTCTGCACTTATTGTCGCTACCGCAAATTTACGGTCAGCGGTCTGACGGACAGCATAATACTCAACAGGCTTCGGTTTTATCCCTGCTTCCCGTTTTCTCTGCTCCAGCTTGTCCTTCGCCGCCTTGTATGCTTCGCTGTTTTCCTTTGAATAGGTCTTTTCGGTCAAAATGTCATAGTCCTTTTTTGAAACGTCAATCTGCCCCGTTCTTCCCTCTGTATCAACATAGGAACAATTTATCTGAGTAACCTTTGCATAAAAGTCCTTTGGACTTAATTCTGAAAATTTCTGCTCACGGTCATAGGCGGCATTGTCAAGCCAGCCTATACCGTCAACAAAGTATTCATTTACTGACGAATCGTAGTATTTCGTTTCAGGAATACCACGATGATCGTCACGAAGCTCTACACGTTCAACAGGCAACAGGAACTTATCCTTGCAAACGTCGGGTAATTCAGGCTGACTGACGGAATTTTCAAGTGCCTTTATCTGTACCTGTGCTTCTGTGATGAAGCCATCCAGCACAGCAGGGTGCGTATGGAATACAGGAGGATACCTGTTTTCGGGAATATCAAAGCTCTTTGCCCATTCCTTGTTCTTTTCAGAAATCCGTCCGTCGTAATCGTGACGAGAAATATATTCCGCAAGGGTTCTGCTTACCTTTTCCGCACCGTGTTCCTCAATAACCGTTGCAGCAGCCTGTTTCAAGTTATATCGGTACAACTCATAATTGCTATCTGAAATTGCCTTGTCAATATCAGCCGCTATGTTCACAGGCTTTTTGGGTGCAGGCTTTGGAACAGGAGTTTTATCCGCAAGCGGCTCGGCGGTCTGTTCCTTGCTCTTTGAATAGCTTTCCTTGACCCTTGCAACAGCCGCTTCGTACTTTTCCTTATCAGCCTTGTTAATGGTAATTGTGGTAACAGTGCCTTTTTTAAGACCGCTGAATTTTACACCGTCCTCATCAAGCTGTTTTGCAATGTTCAGAGCGTGACGGGTTTTGAGTTTTGTAATATATTCAAGCTGACCCTTTTCTCCTAACTCATCATACGGGGTATTACCGATGACGTTGGGATTTTTGCTGACAGGCTCAGCCTTTGGCTTTTTATCATTAACCTTCTGCTCTTTCGGTTCAGCAGCCTGCTCCTTACTCTTGGAATAGCTTGCTTTGACCTTTGCAACAGCTGCTTCGTACTTTTCCTTATCAGCCTTGTTTATGGTTATTGTAGTAACATTTCCCTTTTTAAGTCCGCTGAATTTTACACCGTCCTCGTCAAGCTGTTTTGCAACGTTCAGAGCGTGACGGGTTTTAAGGTCTTTGAAATATTCAAGCTGACCCTTTTCACCAAGCTCCTTGTATGGTGTATTACCGATAACATTCGGATTTTTGCTTGCGGGTTCGGCTGTTCTGTCAACATAGCCACGCTGGGACTTTTCAAATTCAAGCTGTGCTGTGTACTGAAATTCTGAAAGATACAGTTTTGCCGTTTCGGGAGCGTTTTCAATATCTTCTCGGCTTTCAGCACGAACACCGTCAACATATACGTCCAAATCCTTATCCCACATTTCAAGGGCGATTTCCTTTGAAACAGGTATCAGCTCGCTGTTCTGCTCACGAACAACATCGGGACTCGGCTCTTTTTCGATACCGAAATATCCCTCAAAATTTTCAATTTCGGAGCGTGACTCTGCCATTCCCTCCGTATTATCGGGATAAAGAAGATATACCGCTTCACCTCTGTCATAGGATTCAAGGGCAGCTTCCTTTGTGTCAATCGGCGTCATATATGTAAAATCATAGCCGTAGCTGTCACGCTGTCTTTGAATTTCTTCCATATCCGTTACAAGCTGTACCGTATCGGATATATTTTCGTGATTACCTGCAAAATCAAGAATTTTGTCGGTATCCTCTTTTGAAAAATTCACACCTCTGTCGGCACAATCTTCAATAAGAAACTCCGCTTTCTGAATATTGTTAAGCTCTGTATCAGCCAGCTTTTCGTCCATTGTGAGATTACGCTTCTGCAATTTCAGCAGCTCCGATTCGATTTCGGAAGAAATCTTCTTCGCCGCTTCCTGTATTTCCTGCAATGCACTTTTAAGCTGTTCAAGCTGTTTTCCGTCACTCCAAGAAGCTATGTACGGGAAAGAATATTCCGAGGTATCAATGCCGAACCTTTCCGCTACCATAAAGGCAACGGATTCAGCCTGAACCTCTTTTTCGTTTCGGGGAGATTTGTTTGTTACAATATCCTTTGCAGGGTCGTGCAAAAGATTGTGTGCAGCTTCGTGAAAGGCAGTTTTCAAGGTCTGTGCGTCGCTCATACCGCTTTTGATTACAATTTCATTGTTAGTGGCGCTGTAATATCCCTTTGCACCGCCCTTGATGTCCTTAAACTCAATATCAATACCCGTAACCTTTTTGAGAGCCGCAAAGACAGCTTCTTTTCTTGCACTGTCTATATCTCCCGTCAGTTCAGTAACAGGGTCGGGAAGCTCCTTGCCGATTGTCTGCGAAACATCGAAAACATAGACTTTCTTAAACGCAAGTCCTGTCATCGGCTTTTCAACCGTTTCCATTTTCTCTGTTCCGTCAGGGTTATATAACTGATTGCCGAACTCGTCAACGGCGGGACGTTCCGTTTCAAGCACCTGGTTTGTCTTGTATGCCACAGGTGCAAGAATTTCAATACCCATCTGACCTCGTTCAACCTGTCTGCCAAGCTGTTTCCACTTGCCGTATGCCGCTACAAGAGTAGCGTCGGGACGCTGTAAATTTATAAGAAGCGTATTTCGTGCGGAATAGTCGGTGAACTTTGAAGCGAATTTGAGATATTCCTTGTACTTGTCGGACTGAAATACCGCTTTAACGCCCTCGTCGATACGCTTTATCATTTCGTCCATCTCCGCCTGTTTCTGTGCGTTATAGGCGGCTCTTTCTTCGGGAGTGTATCCTTTTCTTGTGTATACCATAGAACATACCTCCTATCTTGATTTTCTTTTAGGCATTACCGCCTGTTCCTTTTTCTGTTCGGGAGCAGCTTCCATTACCTTGTCAACCGCCGCTTGCTTCATTTCTCTTTCACGGTCAAGAGAAACCTTTATTCTGTCGGCAGTTTCTTCAAGTGCAATGCCTATATCCTCCAGACCGTGAAGTTCACCGTTATTGCACCATTGCTCATAAACCTCATGAAGCGTATTTTTGCTTGACAGCAAGGCTTCATACTGCTGTTCGGTAAGCCTCGGTGTGTACTCCTGACAATAATTCGTGATTTCGTCCTTTGTCACAATTTCGTATGCAGACTCCACAATTACATCGGCAGATTCTTTCTTTATGTCAGTAATAAAGCTGTCGTACTCAGCCTTTACCTTATCATATAAAGCTACGCTGTAATTTTCGGTAATGTAATCGAAACGAAGCTCTGACAGCTTTTCGCCCGTAAGCTCCCCTATATTCTGTCCCATAATATATCTGACCTCATCACGGAACTGCTCCCAATCGGGCAGCTTCATCATTTCGCTTACCTTAACTGCCAGCTCTTTATCAGCAACAAATATTGCTGCACCATTACCGAGTGCTTCATTGAGGTTTGTAACATCATAACAGTAATTGAAACCCTCGCAGGCTCGCAAGGGAACGCCCATACTATGAAGCTCTCCAGCCACATTATCAGTAACAGACAAACTTGAAAAATCAGTAGGATAAAACGCTTCCGATTTGATATAGTCTATTGCCGTATTATATGAACACTTTTCAAAATTTACAGTCGCAAAAGCCTTTGCTGCCGTTTCGTGATAAACACTATTGCCGACGCTTTCAAGAAATGCGTCAACATACGGCTCGTTTCTCGTTGTATGTTCGGTATAATCTATTACACGGAACATATCGTCCATACTGAGCTTATCTTCCATATAAGCATTTGTCAGCTTGTTTATCGTTTCAGGCTTGTAACTGCTTTTTATAATCATCTCAGCATACGCAGGCTTAAAATCAGCCATTACTGACAGGGATACATCACTGTACCCCTGTGTAATAGCCTTGCGAAGCAGCTCTGGACGTATCATCTCCGAAAGCTGATCTATGCTCTCATCTCTGTTTCTCAAAAACATTTAAAACCTCCTCTTGATTTTTGACTCTGCATGATGTATAATAAGATAAAATAGACACTCGAAAGGAGTAGAAATCATATGTCACTTTATAACGATATTCTAAATGAAATTCAGGGATTTGAAGAATCCCACACACCTATATCAAATATTGCACATCAAAAGGATTTTACGATCATGGAATGCGAAAAGAGCGATGATCCTACTGACGAATATGAATGTTTTCATGCAGAGAAAACCGATGGTTCTCAAAAAATCGTGATTACAATAAGAACTCGTGATAAATATCGTTCCTTTGGGAATGATGATGAACCTTACCGTAACACGGTGATACTATATGATAACGGAAAGAAAATCGCCTCCGAGTCATACACTTATTTTGAATAATCCTATCCAAGCAGGACATTGATCGTCCTGCTTGTTTTATTATCGTTTCATTTTGTTATACACAGGCTTCGGAGCGTTATTCTGAGGAACAGGCGGAGTCTGCGGTTTAGGATTTATCTTGTCCGCCGTATATGCGGAAACAGGCATAGCAACCACCACACTTGCGGCTTGCACAGGCTCATTCTCTGTCGGAATATCCGATACGGGAATTGGCTCATCATCATTTTTGTCTGTACTGAGCTGTGCATTTACATATTCAAGCCGCTTTAGCTTTTCTGCAAGCTCATCCGCACGTCCGAAAGGCTTTGCGACATTCGCCTTTGCTTCTTCAAGGTCGCTTTTCGCCTTATCAAGATTAGCGGAAAGCTGCTGAATTTTCTGATTTATCTGAATGCCTGCAAGGTTTTCGATACGACGGACATTACCCACATTGTTTCCGAGTGAAACCTCGGAAGTGTATTTCAAATTACCCTGCAATACCGCAACACAAGGAGTACCGCTGTTGAAGAAATTACCGTTAGCAGGATTTTTCTCAATGGAAACATCAAAGCCGAAATACTTACCCAGCTTTACGCTCTCTCCTGTAGTTGAGCATTTTATGATTGCTTTTTCAATCTGCTCGCCTACATCGGCTCTTTCATCAAAAATCTTACCACCGATTTCCATTTTAAATTCGGCATTGTCAGGGTGCTGTTCCTGAAACGCCTTTAAATCTCCGCTTGCCTTCTGGAGCAAATCCGCATAATTGTCAATGGTCTGCGGCAGCTTACGTTCCGCAAGCTCCTGCATTGAAAACACCATTTTCTTATGCTCTGTTTCAAGATTTTTCAGATTTGCGACATCATTGTCAAGCTGAATTTTCTCCTTAATCATAGGGTTTCCCGAAGCGATTGCCTGCATTTGTGAATATGTAAGCACCATTTCGTCAACGTCCTCGGAAACACGCACAGGGTCTTTTGATGTCATAATCTGATTGATGAACTTTGCCTTGTTAGTGATAATGCCCATCATATATGCGTCAAAGGTTTCCTCTGTCAGATAGTGATAAATACCTACCTCGTCAAAGTTGTTGCCCTGTCGTATTCCTCGTCCGTCCTGCTGTGTAAGGTCGGCAGGCTTCCACGGAATATCCAAATGGTGAATAGCACAAATTTTGTCCTGAATGTTCGCACCTGTTCCCAGCTTTGAGGTCGAAGCGATGATAAAACGCTTTTCACCCTTTCGGAGCTGTTCAAACATTTCGGCTCTTGCCTTATCTGTCTGTGCGTCACCCGCAAAGCAGATTTCCTCTCTAGGAATGCCACGCTTCACAAGGTCAGCCTTGATTGCTTCATATACCGAGAAATGCTCCGAATCCTCGTTGATTGCAATGTCACAGAATACAATCTGCACGCCTTTCTGTTCCATAGTGTCACGGTAATTCTGTTCAAGGTTATCAAGCAGCTTCATAACCTTACTGTCGGGAGTAGGCTCTGCTTCTTTGAAAATACAGCGTGAATCAAGTCCCAAAAGCCTTGCTTCGTGCGTTATTTCCAGCATATTGTCAACCGACGGGTCAATGTTTCCGTTGTGAATAGCTTCGGAACGTGCCGCAAGCTCTTTCATATATGCCTTTTGTCTGTCATCGGGTTTTGCTGTAACAACAATCGGCTCTCCTGTTTTCAGCTTCGGCACAGGGAGTTTAATCATATCGGGGGTCTGAATATCCGCAAATTCCTTATACATCTGCATAAGTTCAGGGATATTAACAAACTTGCTGAAACGGTTCTTCATCTGAAAGCCGTTGCCCGCAGGCTTGATTTCAAGCTGTGATACTACCTCACCGAATGTACTCGCCCAATCGTCAAAGGTCTGCAAGCCTGCCTTTTTAAGCAGGTCGGGGCGGAGGTATCTCTGCATAACGTAAAACTCTACCATGGAATTGCTCACAGGAGTTCCGGTACTAAAAAGGATATTATTGCAGCCGTACTTGTCATTGAGATACTGCGTTTTCATAAGCATATCCTCTGATTTTTGCGCCGCTGTTGTCTGTACACCTGCCACGTTCGACATTTTTGTTGTAACAAAGCAGTTCTTGTAGTTATGAGCCTCATCACAGACAAGGTAATCAAATCCCAGCTTTTCAAAGCAAAGGGAGTTATCCTTTTTGGAGGACAACAGCTTTTCCAAACGTTCTTCAATCTGCCTTTTCTGACGTTCAAGAGCCTTTACGGAAACTCTGTCGGTGTCATCGACTTCCTCAAGAGCGTCCATAATTTCGTTCAGCTCACGTTCCATAAACTGCTTGCGGTACTGGTCTGACATCGGTATTCTTTCAAACTGCGTGAAAGACATAATTACTGCGTCATAATCACCTGTTACGCAGCGGGCGATAAATTTCTGTCGGTTGTCCTTTGTGAAATCTTCGGGACGGGCAACAAGCAGCTTTGCATTTGGATACAATCTCATCCATTCGCTTGCCATCTGCAAGGTAAGGTGCTTCGGAACTACAACACAGCCTTTGTTGATAAGTCCCAGCCTTTTCTTTTCCATTGTTGTTGCAATCATCTCGAACGACTTGCCTGCACCTACACAGTGAGCAAGAAGCGTATTGCCGCCCAACTTTCCACGCAGTACAGCGTTCTCCTGATGTGGTCGCAGCTTTATAGCAGGGTTCATACCGGGAAAGGTCTGGTGTGAACCGTCATACTCCCTGCCACGAATTGCATTGAAAAGCTCGTTGTATCTCTCAACATATTTCTCACGGCGGTCAATATCTTCCCATACCCAGCTTTTAAAGGCTTCCTTCATCTGTCTTGCCTTTTCTTTTGCAAGCTGGGTTTCCTTTGCATTGACCTCGTAATATACCTTTCCGTCAACCTCTTTTCTGTCACGGATAACCACATCACGCTGATTGAGCAGATTTTCAAAGATATGATAACTGCTCATACGGCTTGTGCCGTAGGTCTGATTTGCGGCAATGGAGTGGTCTTGATACTTACCCTCAATCTTGTATTCGCCCATTTTTGTACGGGTTACGGGGTGTCCGAACATACTTGTATCAGCCTTTGCATATTCTTTCAGAAATCTGTTGTAATCCTCAACATCAATCCAGTTCGCACCGATACGGACGGAAATTTCGCTTGCTTCAAGGTTCTTCGGGATAACCTTTTCAAGAGCAGCAACGTTCTTTTCAAAACCGCTGTCGATATGCTTTGCATATTCTCTTGCAATTTTCAGCTTTTCTCTGACATTGCCCGAAAGATATTCGGAAGCCTCCTCATATCCCGACAGCGGTTCATCATCCTTTATTGCGGCGGGATTTCTGAAAATGTCATTGCCTAAATCAGCAATCAGCTTTTCAGGCTCACAGCCTACAAGCTGTGACATATATGCAATATCCACTCTGCCCGTGCGGTCAAGGGATACCTGCAATGCCTCCTGCGAAGTATCAACCTTTGTTACAGTGACTTCGGGCTGAATAGTACGCTTTGAGAAAATCTCCGCTTTCTCTACCGTCTTTTTCTCTGTGTCCACGATTTCAAGTGCCGCAAGGGTATTGAAATCATCGTCCTGTCTGAAACAGCGTTCATTCACGCTGTCCGTTATATTTCCATAAGCCTTTCTGAATTTGTCATACACGGCATTAAGCTCAGTCTGGAGTGCTTTCAGTTCCTCATCGGAACAACCTGCCGCCTGTGCGTCGATTACTGCCATAGCAGCCTGACGTATTTTGTGCATACCCATCATTCTGTCAAGGGTCTTGCCCGTTTCGGCTACCCGCGTCATAATTTCGTTTTCACGGAAATACAGTTTTCCGTCAACAACGGTATGTGTGAAATTTCGTACCGACGGGTCGGCAGGAATAATGTCAGCTTCATCACGCTGTTTTTCTTCGGCTCTGACAGTTTCAATGCTGCCTTCGATTTTAGCAATAGCCGCTTTGAGCTGTTCCGAAAGAGGAATACTCTCATCGGCAACACAGGTTGTCACTCTGCTGTCATCGCCGTACTTGCCCTTCATTCGATCGTCCCAAGCCATAGTGCCAAGCACCATATCGGGGTTATCCACGAAATACTTATTACAAGGAATACCGTCAGCCGTTTCGCTCATATGAACCCAATCGGGAACCTCGACAGTCATTGTTTCACGCTTTTTAAGAAACAGAATATCCGTAGTAACTTCTGTTCCTGCGTTCTGCTTAAAAGCAGTATTCGGAAGTCTGACAGCTCCCAACAGGTCACAGCGTTCAGCAAGGTATCGTCTTGCCTTTTCGTTCAGCTTGTCCATAGTGAACTTGCTTGTTACAAGTGCAACTACACCACCCGGCTTCACCTTATCAACAGACTTTGCGGCAAAGTAATCGTGTATCTTGAAATTATGCTTATCATAGGCTTTATCGCTGACACGGTAATCTCCGAAAGGGATATTACCTACAACAACATCAAAGCTGTTGTTATTGAAGGAAGTCTGCTCAAAGCCTTTAATCTGGATACGCTCCTTTGGATAGAGCTGCTGTGCGATTCTGCCCGATATGCTGTCCAGCTCCACACCGTAAAGGCGGGAATTATCACGCATATTTTCAGGCATTTTTGAGAAGAAATTGCCTACACCCATACTCGGTTCAAGGACATTGCCGCCCTCAAAGCCGAACTGCGAAAGTGCCTGATATACACCGTCGGTAACGACCGGAGGTGTGTAAAAGCTTGTGAGCGTTGAAGCTCTTGCCGCCTTGTATTCTTCGGGTGTGAGAAGTTCACGGAGCTGTTTCTGTTCGTTTTTCCAGCCGCTTGGTGCAGCTTCGCCTAAATTACCGCCTAAACTTTCGGCGGCTCTGTCTGTTGTAAATGCCTGCGGAATACCGCCCCATCCTGCATACTTTGCCATAACCGACTGTTCTTCGGGAGTTGCATAGCGATTCTCGGCTTCTATTTTCTGCAATACCTGTATTGCTTCAACATTCGCCTTGAACTTTGATTTTGCACCGCCTGTCACAACATCATTGGCGTTAAAATGGTAGGTGTAAGGGACGCCACTTTTCGGCTCGTTCTTTGTAACTGTTATCTTTTCGGGAGCATTTACTGTCGGAGTTTCTGTCTGCTCTTCCTGCTTCGGATTTTCAGCTTTTTGCAAAGGTGCAGAAAAAGCCTCATTTTTCAGCTTTGCAAGCTCGGCAGGAACATCAATCTCCGTATTTCTGTCTGCAATTTCGATAAATCTATCGTAATCGGAAATTTCGGTAAGAGCATAGGTTGAAGTCTGCAATAGTGCGGCGGCAGCTTCGTCCAGCTCCATTGCTTCTTCCATTTCCCATTCACCGCCGTCAATAGGAGTAAGGTCAGGAGCATAAATTGTGTATTCTACACCGCCCTCGGTCTGCTGAACCTCGATATATGTTTCATCACGATTATCCATAAATACAGCACGTTCCTTTGCAGGCTCGTCTGTAATCTCTACGGGAATACCCTCTGCTTCCGCTTTTGCAATGATTTTTTGAAGTGGTGATTGCCTCGGTTCTTCGTCGGGAGAAACCCCGTATTCCTCAAGAACCTTTTTAGCCTGTTCAATCATCGCCCTGTTGTAATCATCATCGGGAGTCTTGTACTTTAAAGTCCGCTTTGCGTCCTTGATACGCTCGTCAATGTCCTTTTGTGTGACATATCGTCCCTCTGCAATAAGTCTGTCGATACGCTGTGAAACCTCGTTCCATTTCAGAAACGTTTCACAATCGGGAGTTGACATCGAACCTTTCTTGTAGCTTATACCCTTTGCGTCGTGCCATTCGTTGAAGCCTGACCGTCCCTGTCCGCCTGTGCCGTATTCGTTTTTCAGAAAAGCAATCTTCTCTTTTTCGGTACGCTCTCCCTTGAAAAATTTTTCAATACGGAACTTACCGTACTGCACACCGCTTCCGCCTGTCAAAAGCTTGTCCTTTTCGTCCTCTGTCACAAAGAATTTAGGCTCATAGCTGAAATCTGATTTTGTGATAAAATCACGCTTCGGAAGCTGTAAATCTTTCAGACGAGAAAGCAGCTCTTTCGGCTTATGGAAATGGAAACGCAGAACATTTCTATCCTGTTCGTACTGACGGATTAAATCATCAAGTCCGTCAATATATTTCTGCAAGGTTGCGGAATCGGTAAGACTTGCCTTAATTCTTTCTGTGCTGTCGGGAAAACCGCCCTTGAACATTTCATCGGGAATGAAATATTCTACCTCGCAATCCTGATGAAGATACCACAGCTTGCCTGCAATATCCTTCATATCGTTGTCAATCGCACGGTCAATAATGTCCTGTGAACAATATTCGCCGTTTTCAAGCATTTCACTGATACGCTCGGCGGCTTCGCTCCATTCAAGATGTGCGTTTTTGCCTTCGGGAAATGCAGTATTGCTTATAGCCACCGTAATTCCCGTGTTGTCCGTCCAGCTTGACACAAGTGCGGCACTGCTGAAATCGGGAAATGCATACTTGTATCCTCTGCCATCCTCGCCAAATTCCTTACGGAGAAATTCGGCATTTTCAGCTACGCTCTTGCCTTTCTGGAACTGTGCTACAATTCTTTCAAGGCTTCTCGGCTCGGCACTTCCTCCACGCAGGACGTGATTTATCATATCCGTTGTGGGAGCAGTATGGGATACTGCAATATTCACAGGCTTTGTTCTTGTTTTCTTTTCTGTCTGCTCTATGGGAACAGGCTCTCCGAAAAATGTGAGCTGTTCGCCCTGTGTGTAAAAGGGTTCAGGTTCAGCAAAAACAGGCTCGGAAATTTCAAGTGCCTTTTCGGGAACAAACTCAAAGCCTGCCTTTGTAATAGTTTCCTGCCACTTGCTTTCGGGAGAATTATATATATTCTTCTCACCGCTGTCATTTACAAGAGAAATGGAATATGTAGTCGCTGATTTTACCGTCCACAGCTCTCCGTCAAGTTTAACGGTATCACCCTCCGCCAAATCATCGGCGTAATAGCCATTGACATCGTGAGTAACAGGAGAACGGAATATCTCAAACTGCTCCAAATCGTAGTTCTGAATATCCGTCAGCTTATGAGGTTTACCGCCGATTTCGATATATGGAATATTCTCATCGGTACGCTTTACGGGAGCAACGGAGCTTTTTTCACCTTGCACAACCTCTGCAAATATCTGTCCGTCCTGTTCGGAAAAACTGCGGATATGCAGGTCATTGCTCGGCTTTACATCTTCAACTGCAAGCTTCGGCTTTTCATCAAGATATTTGCCCTTGTCGATAAGGTCGGCGGTAAAGCTCTGCACCAAATCCCAACTTAACTTTGACTCCTTTGTACGGGAAAGATAACTGCCCTCCCAAACGGTAAGACCGTCAGCTTCTGCCTTGTAGCCTGCACGAACATCATTTACATCAAGCTCTGTATATTCTTCCATACGGAAAACTGATTTAATAAACTCACAGCGTTTATCGTAATCCTCGTTTTCCTTGAAGAACTCTGCAATTTCATCACGCTTGACCTTGAAAAATCTGTCGTGCTTCATAATGCCGTTTATGATATTTTGGTCAAGAAGCGGCGGCAGCTCTGTTGTTTCCACAACCTCGTTATTTACGATAACGGGTTCTTCCTCTGACACAGGTTCGGGAACATACTCACGACTCTGCATTGCCGCTTTGATAATGTTTCTGATTTCCTCCGCATGCGTATCGGAAAATCTGTCGGAATGGAATCTGTCAAAGAACTGCACAGGGTCAAACGCCGTGTCTGCGTAGTCCATAAAGACCATACCAGCCGTTTCGTAGCTGTCAAGGCGGCGGTTGAAGTCAGCATGAAGAAATCTGTCAATGAGACTTTGGACTACTACATTCTGAGCCTGAACACGATTTCCTCCATTATCCTGTGTTCTATCGTCAGCACTCTTGTTTTCTCCCAAACCTGTATCTCGCTGAACGCTGTCGGACGGGGATTCTGCTGTCGGTACTGTTCGTCCATCTCCTGAAAGCGTTTCTCCGCTTCTCTGTCGATTTCCCTCGGAATTATGCTCCAACGACCCTCCATTATGAATATCTGAACCTCTGTGGGATACTCCGTTTTCACCCACTCCTGCCACATTCTGCCCCATCTGCCTATCGGCTTTTTCAGAAGTGCCTGTTCTCTGGGGTTCTGCGTGTACTGGATTTCGGGAAGATACTGTCCTGTCGGGCTTAATCTGTATGTCATTGCTTCGTTCTCTCCTTTGTTTAAGAATATTTACAATTTCTCGCTCCATTTCCAATAGAGCGTCCTTTGCCGACTGATTTACAATATTGCAGAAACGGATAAGGTCACGGCTGTCTTTAAACATATCTGCGGCATTAAGGTTAATACCGCCCGATATTTTCATATCGCTGTCAAGCTCACAGCGGTTTGCGATTACAAATCGTACCGCTGAAACAATCGACTGCTGATATGCTGTTATATCCTTTTCTGACAGCTTCATCTGCCCTACCGCATACTGCATATCGGGCAGACGGCTTTTGATATTGTCCACAGCAACAGCCGCAATAGTTTCCTGAATGTTCTTGCAATCCTTTCCGTACTTTTCATTTATAACGGCGGTAAGGTCGGCGGATAAATCCTCCGTCAGCTTCCAAAGCTCAGGAACACGCTTGCCGTTTGTTTGTGAAACATCGAAAAGGTGCTTGCACTTGCTGTCCTCACCGAACACAGCAATACTGTGTTCGCCCTTGTTTACAAGCCTGCCCAGCTTGTTCCAAGTTTCAAGAGTTGCCACCTTTGTGGCACTGGGATTCTGCTGATATATGAGAACTGCGTCGGAAAAACTCTGCTTATACATCTTTGCGGAAAACCGCAGAAAATGTGCAAGCTCTTGTTTGTCCCGAAGCAGTTTTGTTGTTATTTCCGTCCAGTTTTCACGAACGGTTTGTAGTCTTGACAATAAATATCGCTCCTTCCGTTGGAAAATATTGAATTTTTAGAGAAGTCGTGCTATAATATAGTAAAATGTTTGCTTTGGAAAGACTACCCCAACGGTCCTTGGAAGAACCACATAAACCCACGTGAACTTTTAAAGGGGGGATGCCATATGATTATTAACGGCATTAAAGCACTTGTAAACTCCATTAAATTCACCGGAATTACCATCAACATAGGATTTATAGGTCTAAATTTCGCTGGGGGTTCTTCCAAAGCAAATATTTTTTAAACTAAAGGGGATGTAATAATTGACAACTAATAATCAAATGGGTACATGTGCATTATGCGGAAAAGAAAACATCCAGTTAATGCAAAGTCACCTTATTCCTAAAGCTGTATATAAAAGAATCAAAACATTTAAAAACTCTCGTTTTCGAGAAATGGACGATATACAAAAAATATATCAAGATGGCGAAAAAAAGCCAATGCTTTGTCATGACTGCGAAGAATTTTTTAGTAAATATGAAAGAGATTTTTGCAATACCTTTTTAGATAAGTATACAGCCGACAAATTAATTCCTTCCACAATTACGCAAAATATCAACTTTTATTTACTTACCGTATCGTGGAGAATTCTATATGATGATCTATACGTGTATGATTCTTTTAAAGAACGATCTGAAAGAACGGCATTTGAAAGATTAGAATATAAAATAAGACGATATTTAAATTCAACTCACTCCCCTCAACAACAGGAACTAATAGATCAACAACTTATTACAAATTACGCCAATGGTGAACCACAATCTTTTGGCGAAGCGATTGCATTTATTGAAAATATTCAAAAGCTTCAATTGCCTGAAGATATTTCAGAAATTAAAAATTACATCTTTTCACTTTGTGAATTAGGTTACACTGCTCCCCAAATAGAATTGCTCTCACATTGTGTTACAGGTTATTCATTTTCGACTACCACAAAACAGCATTATTGTGTTATAACCTCATATCTCGGCTGGATTTTTTTAACTGTTTATCAACCTAAACGTTATATTCAGATTAGCCTTGACACCACTCCATACGATAAAAGCATAACAGATATTGTTAAAGAAGAAACAAACTATATTATTCAAAACATTGTGCAAAAAAGCATTACTGTTCAAAAACAACTTGACGAAACAGGCTTAAGGGAAAAAATAAAGAAAAGATATTCAAGCCAGTAATATCCATTTTTCGCCACCCACAAATCCCCTACCATTTCAGAAGATGTTGCCTGTGTTGCATTTATATTCTGTTAACACATAGAACTGCATCAGGAAAACTTTGCTTATAACTCTATATGGAAAAACGTAGAGAATGTTCATGCAACAGCTTATATCAAAGAAACTTGTCCAACCAGTTGACACAGATAAGTTCAAATTTTAACATAAAAATTTCGTTTCTTTAGAAAATGATTTTAAAACACCATATCCCTATTATATTTAAAATAAAGTATAATAAATTAAGATTTACGAATGGAGCGTTATTATGAACAATGACACAATGCAGCCAAACGGTTGGTTCCATTTTCATAAAGGACACTATTTGGAAGATAATGTTTCAAAAAGCCTAAATAGGATTACAAATGATGGATATTCAAAAATCCAATGTAAAGATGAAAATGCAATGGACTATCTCTATACAGATGCTTGGATATTTCTACATGGTTCATGCCACTTGTTTGCTTTGGCTTTACATAAAGAATTTGGATATGAAGTGTATGAAATAAGAGATTATGATGATTATATGCGACATGTATTTTGCAAAGCAACATATAGAGGTCAAGATGTCTATATTGATGTTAGAGGTGTAACCACGGACTTTAGTGAATGTATGTCTGACTTTCAAAATATGTTTTATAATTCATTCTATTATGGAGTTTATCGTATTGTTGCTCGCAATCTTGAAGAAGATATGAAGTTGGGTGATGAGGGTGATATGACAGGATACTTATTTGCCCAATCAATTATAAAGAAATATCGTAACTTTTATGATACTTCATTATAACTACTCTAACTCAAAATGATTTTACTGCGGAAACCCAAAAGCTAAACTGGCAGTGGGCTTCCGCATTTTAATTTATGCACCACGCTTTTTCTTACCGTCCACAAACTCCTCCATCTTGAGGTTCACATACTTGCCCGTATCTTCAAGAGAAAATACCGCACTGTACTTATTTCCCTTTGATGATGTGCAATTCTTCAGCGTAACTTTGCCCTTTGAAAGCAGTTCCGCAATCTCGTCAGCCCTGTAGCTTCTGCCGATACGCTTGTCCTGCTTATAAATGAAGAATCCACACTTGTCACGCCCTGCGGAGCAACTAAAAGCCTTGCTATTTTCTATAACAGGACTTCCACAGCGAGGACAGGTGCCCACGCTTACCTTTCGTGTAACCTTGACACGATTGCCTCTGCTCTTTTCAAAAGCAATAATTTCCGAAACGCTGTTCTTGATTTCATCAAGCAGCATATCCGCATTGCCGTTTCCGTTTTCAATATCGGAAAGCACCTGTTCCCAATGTGCGGTCAGCTCTGCCGATTTTACATTATCGGGAACAGAAGAAGCAAACGCTCTGCCGTAATCTGTTGAAACAAGCTGTTTCTTCTTACGCTCGATATATCCTGCGGCAATAAGTTCTTCGATAATGGAAGCTCTTGTTGCTGGTGTGCCGAGTCCACGTTCCTTGACAAAGCCTTTCAGCTCCTTATCGTCAATCAGACGGTCAATGTTTTCCATAACCGCAAGAAGTGTACTTTCTGTAAAATGCTTCGGCGGCTTTGTTTCGCCCTGCTTTACCTCAATGTTATCTGCGGTAAAGGTTGCGTTTTCGGAATAGAGTACCGACAACACTTTGTCTGTATCCTCATCAAGCTCCGCAGGCTCGGACAGCTTGTACTGCTTCCAACCCCATTCAATCGGAGTTTTAACCGTCAGCTTGAAAATCTCATCCTCAACAAGAAATTCGTACTTTGTTTCGGAGTAGATATACGGCTTGTCAACGGCACAAAGGAAACGGTTGATTACCAGCTTTACAATACGCTGTTCGTTATCGTCCAGCTTCTCATCGTCAAGCCTGCCGATGAGGTTTGTTGGAATAATAGCGTGGTGATCCGAAATCTTGCTGTTGTCGATGATACGCTTATCAATTATAAGTCCCTGCTCCTGTAAACGCTGAACACGCTCACCGTCATATCCCGCAAGGCACTTTACGATACTCTCAACAAGCGGTATCATATCATCCGAAAGATAACTGCTGTCTGTACGAGGATATGTAAGGAGCTTCTTTTCATAAAGGCTCTGTGCCGACTTTAACGTATCGGCAGCGGTCATACCATACACATCGTTTGCCTCCTGCTGCAAGGAGGTCAGGCTGTGAAGCAAAGGACGGTTTTCCTTTTTCTGCTCTGTCTTTGAGGAAGATACAACAGCAATCTTACCGCTGCATTTTGCTCTCACCGCTTCTGCCTGTTCTGCGGTATCAAAAACATTTTCACATTCAGCGCCGTTTTCAAGGACTACCTTGTAAAACGGTCTTTTTGTAAATGCCGCAATCGCTTCATCACGGTTTACGACAATGTTAAGGACAGGTGTCTTAACTCTGCCAACCTTGTGGCTGTCATCATTTACAATACTGTAAAGACGTGAAAGGCTCATACCGAGTATCCAGTCAGCCTTTGCTCTTGTGAAGCCTGCCGCAAAAAGATTGTCCTTTTCCTTTCCGTCAAGCAGGTTCTTCATACCCTGCTTGATACTTTCGTCGGTAAGTGAGGAAATCCAAAAGCGTTTTGTCGGCTTCTTACAGCCAAAGTAGTTGTATATGTAACGGAAGATACATTCGCCCTCACGTCCTGCGTCGCAAGCGTTAATAATCTCCGTCACATCGTCACGGCAGATGAGCTTTTTAAGCAGCTTAATCTGACCGCTGTAACCCTTAAGCGGAAACAGCTTGAACTCCTGCGGAATGAGAGGAAGTGTTTCAAGCTCCCACTTTCCCCAACCATAATCTTCCGGCATTCCGATACCGAATAGGTGTCCGAGAGCGTTGGTTACAATGTAGCCATTGCCCTGCCAGTAGAATGTATCTCCTTCGGAAATCTTTTCCGTTGCACCTATGCAATAGGCAATGGAAGCGGAAACCGAGGGCTTTTCTGAAATGATAAGTCTGAACATATCAGCATACCTCCATAAAAACATTAAGTGTTGGAACAAAAATGCTATTTTTCAGCATTTCTGTCATCTGCGAATACAAAATCTCTGTAAACTTGTAACAAGAGAACTTCTCAATATAGTCAGTTTCAGTACGATATAGCGTAAGCATATCATTGCAATCTGTCATAACAAAATACAATAGCTTTACCTTACCACTTGTAAAATCATATACAATGTCATACCCACGAGCCGTGTATGCTCCCACAGACTTATCCGAAGAATACCCATCCGTTACAAATGAAGCAAGCTGTACAGCTTCGGTATAAAGCATATCGCTGTTTTTTATATACATTGGAAGAATCTCCTCTGTATACTCATCAGCCATAACAGCAAAACGTGGAATATTACCGACCGTAAGATTAGTATTAGGAATTTCACTCATAGCGTCAAATGTCCTGTCTACAAGCTTTTCAATTTTCTCTACACATACATCTCTGTCAAAACAAGTCTGTTCCATATAGAAACGAAACATTGCTTCTCTGATACTGTCGCATACATTTTCAAATCTAATCATCTTCATGCTTGATTTTCCTCTCAACATTTAAAATAGAAGTTTATGTTTCATCATTGAGGATGGATTTCTCCCTTTTTATACCCTCTGACTCTGAAATAATTTCTTTTTTCTGCTGTAGAATAGCACTGAAATCGCCAAGCCGCACTGCTTCACGAAGCAAATCTATATCGTAACCGTTTTTGTTAATCATCACGCATAGAGAATTCATTTTTACTTCATCCAATTTTGACATAAGTTCTGCTTCTTTGTTCTCATAGATCTTGAGCATATTTTTATGATACTCAATAAGTTCTTTTGTCTTTTTTACATTCGCACGGCAGCGTTCCAGTTCCTGTGTGAATTTCTTTTCCTTATCCGCCAATCATTTTCGCCCCTTTCTTATATGGGTAACTATGTACGCCACTGTAATACCACCAAGAATAATTCCGTCAGTAACGCTGAACCGAAAAACAAGGTTTGTATCCTGCGCCGTATCACCGGCAAGGTCATTGATACCCGTAATTAAGCCTACTGCAATTATTGCTCCGAACATAATGAGGATAATTATAAAAACAATATCTTTCTTAGGCTTGCTCTCCTGTGGCTCATTTTCCTCTGCTTCATGCTGCGTCTGTTTCATCTTTTTGAAATAGTCAAACATATTGCATCACACTCCATTTATAGCTTCAATCTGTGCAAGGTAAATTTCAAAAATTTCTCGTTCCTCATCATCAAATCCTGCTTTCTGCATTACCGTTTCGATATCATAGTTGTATACGCCGCCGTACATATAACAGTGGTTAGAATTATTACAATACACCGTTGATACTGTCAGATAGAACTCATCCCAATCAATCTGTACATAAGCGTCCGTACTTATTGTGTAGGTTATAGACCACATCCCACCCGATACATCTGCATACCCTGAACCCGAAATGGTTCCACCCTCCAACATATATATTTCAAGATAAGTATACATACTTGAAGCATGTTCATAAGTCGGTCCATGCATTGTAACTTCATAATAATTGTAATAAGAATTATAACTTATTCCAGATATTTCAAAACTATTGGCTGAAAGACTAAGCAAGCAGTTTTCATCAAGAGAGCAATCCCAATTAGGACAATAATCGTACCCATAGTAATATGTAAAGCTATAGAACATTTCTACAGCTTCCCTTATTTCTTCAACGGTAAAATAAAAATCATCCGTACCGCCCTCCAATACTTTTTGATATTTCTGCGTTGCAAGAACTGCTAGAACAGCATTGTAGTCATATAACTGCAACTTGCTATTTGCGAATTGATTTAAGCCCTGTATCTGCGTACCATCATAACGGTATTCGGGAGCTAAACTATTTACAACAGCATCAATTTCTGCCTGAATATCAGTTTCGCATTGCTGTATCTGTGAAATATATGTCCCTATGTTATTCTTAATCGTTTCATCCGAGGTATCACCATCGGGACACATCCAAGCAAACAAGCTACTGACAGCAGAACATATTACTGTAATAATCCCATTTATCAGCAAGACCACGAGTAAAACAAGCAACGCTACCAGCATAAGTATCCAGAACACTTTTGATGTCAGAACCTTTTTTACTGTAGCCGCTGTCTTTTTTGCAGCTTCTTTAACTCGTTTCACATTGTTCTTGGCTTCCTGTGCTTTTGCACGGGCATTCTTAGGGAGGTTTTTAACCGCATAGCCTGCCTTTGCGGTTGTTCGAGCGGTATTAACAACAGCCTTTCTTGCATTATCGACATAACGCAAATCGGTAAGACCTTGCTTGATAGCCTCGCTTCCCGTATCGGTAATCTTTGACTTATCAATCTTGGTTTTCAAAAGCTGCTGTCCGGTATCCTTTGCGATATTAGCTACGCTCCCTTTGACAGATGTTGCTATTCGTGAAATATCCTTTCTTGAACCCAGCTTCACACCGCCGTTTTTAACCATCGTCTTTATACTGCCAATACCGTTTGAGGTGCTTTTTACGGCTGTCCGTATCATACCTCCAGCCTTTGAAACGGCACTGCCTGCGCTTTGAACTATCTGTACCATTTCAATAGCTTCAGAGCCTTCGCTGTCAAGCTTTGCAAAGGTATATTTCTTGTTTTTCAAACCTCGCTGTTTTAATCCGAGAGCATGGGATTTCACCTTCTTCTGCCACAGCTTATTGGCTTTAGCAATCTTTTCATCAAGATTTTCAGAAGCCTTAAAGATTTCTTTCACATCATCGGAATAGGTGAGTGTAGAGGTTTTTATGAAATCTGTACTACGCCGAGTTTTTATAAAGCTGTTGTCAACCGCTGTCTGAACAGACGGGGCAGAAACCTGCCCGCCTGTCTGTATCAGACTTGGCTGTGAACTCATTTCCAGCTTCACAGAGGAATTATGAGTAACCTCACAAGCAACAGAACGATGTTCAGGTCTGCGGTAATGCTGTGCTGTCAGCTCCAACTGCATTTCACGGAGTATAGCTTTCTTGTGGTCGGCAGATACAACTGCCGATTTTAACTGCTCCGCATAATTATGAACCACTTTATTCTGTGAATGTATTACAGGTTCGGAACTCTGAATGTTTGTCTTGATTTCCGACATTTCATCGCCCCTTTACTTTTTCTGCACTTCTTCCAGTTTCGTTGTCATAAGGTCATACAGCTCATTGTGTGGGAACTTATCCTTGAAAGGAATAATAGAACCGCCGCAGCAGATAAGTCCGTGTCCGCTTTCACTGCTGGTAACATAGCCAAGCAGATTATCCGAAATATTCAGAAGCTTTGCAAGCTGAATACGGTCACTTGTAGCCTGATTGAGCATCATAACAAAGTCCGTATTCGACAGCATAGAACGGGCAGTTTCAGATTTCAGCAAATCTTCAACATTCTGTGTAATACCTGTTGGAATGCCGCCCCACTTTCTTGCTCTCTTGTAAAGCTCAAAGAGGAAGTTCGCAGAGTATTCATTGGCAAAGAGCAAGTAGATCTCGTCCATATAAATCCAAGTACGCTTGCCCTTTGCACGGTTTTCAGTAATCCTGTTCCATACATAGTCAAGAACAATCAGCATACCCAGCGTTTTAAGCTGCTTGCCGAGGTCTTTAATATCGTAGGAAACAACACGGTTGGTTGTGTTCACATTGGTCTTGTGTGCAAACACATTCAGATTACCCTTGATATACAGCTCAAAGGAAAGTGCAAGTCCCTGCGCTTCCTTTTCAGGCTGAGATTTGAGAATTTCATAGAAATCCATAAGAGTAGGATTTTTTTCGAGGTTGAAATCCTGCAAGTATTCCGCATAAGTGATATTAAGGCAGCGGTCGATGATAGTCTTTTCCTTTGCCGTAAGTCCCTGTTTACCTACAAGACACTCGCAGAATGAGAGGATAAAGTCGGACTTCATAATGAGAGGACTTTCATCATCGGAATAATCCTTTGACATATCAAGGGGATTGATAAAGTTTGTGGACGCAGGTGAAACATTGATCGTTTCGCCGTTCAGAGCTTCCACAAGGTTTGTGTATTCTCGCTCAGGGTCAATGATGATAATATCATCATCCGTTGCAAGAAATACGTTCAGCATTTCTCGCTTTGCCGAAAAGCTCTTGCCAGAGCCGGGCGAACCGAGAATGAAGCCGTTGGGATTCTTCAGCATAAGTCTGTTGAAGATAATCATATTGTTGGAAAGCGTATTCAGACCGTAATACATTCCGTTCTTATGCGTAATTTCCTTTGAAGCAAATGGGAGGAATACCGCTGTACTCTCTGTTGTAAGAGTTCTACGGATTTTAAGCGTACAGTTGCCAAGAGGAAGAACTGATTGCAGTCCCTTTTCCTGCTGAAATTTTAGTGTTGATACGGAGCAGATATGCTTTCTTACAACTGCTTCAATGGTTTCAGTATTGTTCTCAAGCTCGTCAAAATCATCCGCTGTTACCATAATAATGATGTTATCAAGGAACATCTTCTGATTTTTTGAACGAAGGTCATCAAGCAGCTCCTCAGCTTCGATAAGGCTGTGCTTCAAATCTTCATTGATAACGTCGGAAGTATATCCCGACTGAATTGCCTTTTTCTCTGCCTGCAGCTTATTTGCTCTCATAGAGGTAAGCTGGTGATTAACGATTTTCAGAGCCTTGTAGGGGTCAACGGGAGCAACGTTCACCGACACCATAACATCAAGGTTTGTATTTGCAATATCTGTAAGAATGTTATCTTTCAGACTTGCAGGCATATCCTTGATAAACATTGTACGGGCATACTTGTTGTTCCACATAAAGTAGTCCTTCTTGAACTCAAAATAATCGGGACAGCAATACGCTCTCTCAGCCTGTCTGCTGAAATCCTTGTTGCTCAGAACAGGAATTTCCTCATCTACACCTCTGAAAATATCTTTAAGGATACTCATTCTCTCATGTGAGGTAAGAGGAGTTATAATCGATCCGATTTTCTTAAAAGCGTTTATAACTTCCAAATCAATAGAAGCGAACTTAGCTCTTGCCGATTCCAAGTCTGCCGCCTGAACCGTTACGGTCAGATACTTGTTACGGATAATACCGTTCTGTCCCTGCTCCATCTTTTCAACCAGCATTTCATTGTAAACGTCAATGTAGTGATCGAAGCTGTCACCCTTATGCTTCAGCAGCACCATTTTATTGAAATCTGCCTTATTTACACGATTGTTATGTACCGTAATCTGAATATCCGCAGATGTATCAAAACTATTCAGCACAGAACAATACGCAAGGAAAATTGCTTCCTGCTCCTCCTGCTTTGCGATAGCGTAATTCACATCCTCAAAACGGTAAGTTTTGCTGAATTTATTATCATCAATTTTGATGATATATTCATCGCAAACCCTCTTGTACGGAAGTGTTTTCTGTGTCGTTTTCGGCACAATTCGCTTCTTGCTTACACGCTTTTTCTTGGGCTTTTTCTTTTTCTGCCTGTTAAGACGGAGCGAATCACGTTCCTTTGCTGAAAGCTGTGAAATATCATTAGGATCAGCAAGCTTCTTTTTGCTGTTTTTCATATAAAAGACTGCTGCCGCAACTGCCGCACCAAACACACCAGCAAGGAGCAGAAAAGCCATTATGCTATTACTCTGATTAGGAGTTTCAGCGGGAGCTTCGGGAACAACAGCAATCTCTGATGTTACCGCAGAAGTAACAGATTCAGGAGTTGTGACCTCTGTAGCCGTTTCGCTTACCCCTGTTTCCGACGGAACTGACGATACTGCTGTTTCTGTTCCCTCGGCTTCTGGTTCTTCGGAAACCTCCGGCACTGCTGTAACTGCCACTTCTGTCTCTTTCTGTACGGATAATTCTTCTGTCTGTGTGAACTCATCACGATTTACCTCCATTGATATTAATTTCTCTACTTTTTCAGCGGTAAAATACATCATCTGCTCTGCTGTTGTTCCCTGCGTTTCTGTATCCGCTGTCTGCCATACCCTTGTAGTTTCTTCGGGTTCATCGGCATATATCTCAACGGGAACTCCGTCCTCGTCAAGCAAAATTTCTTCTTCGTAAACAAAGTTATCCACGCCTGATACCTGCCTTTCTTAAAAATCTTTTGAAAGCAGATCTGCTCTCTTTTTCCTCGATTTCCGCCGCAAGTTCCTCAGCAATGTATGCGTTTCTGAAATCCATAAACGGCGGCTCATAAGAATACACTCGTTTCTGAGGTGTGAAATGATGATAGAAAAGTTCTACAGCGAACTGTTCAAACACCATATCGTTATATCTGAAAAAGCCTGCCATCATAAGCGGAGCAGCAATAAGGATTACTGCCCAAGATACCGCTTCCTGCGGCAGAAACTTATTACCGAAGATATACAGAGGAACACATATCAGGAGTGCAGCACCTGCACAAATACTCTGGCGAAGTGTTAAACCGAAAAACAGCTTTTCTCGGTAATTCTTAATCTCTTTCGGAATGCGGATTTCAATCATAACTGCCATCCCCCCAATACAGTGAATTGAGCTTTTCATCAAGCTTTACGAGTGAACGGACGAAATACACACATCCGCCAGCTCCTCCAGCGAGAAAAGCGATTATAATGGCATTTGTCATCATCGGACTTACCTCCTATATCAAAGTCATGATTTCTTCTTTTTGCGTATTACACATACTGCCGTGCAGATACCACCTGTAAGCACAGCAGCTCCAGCCGCAACGATAGCAACAATACATCTCTTATTCATTCAAAAAACTCCTTTCAACTTGTCCATTCAACAATCTTGCAGATAACATATATAAGGGATAATGTTCCTGCAATAATCATCGTAATGGAGTAAATATCCTCATAGTGAATTTTCATAAAGTCATTTTGCCTTTCGTATTTCGTAGCATTCTGCGTAAGCTATGTATCTGACGGTTATTCTTGGTTCAAAACGCATTATATCCTTTATCTGCTCAAAATTGAAAACATAATCGGCTTTGCCTTTGCGTATTTCAGAAAGTACAGAATTTATAAGCTGAACATAATATGCGTCAAGTGTTGTAACACCATCATCGAAACATTTGCAGTCACTTGTGACATGTCTTTTCAGCTTGCTGTCCTTGCTCTGCGGAACAATATCACGCAGGCTCTCAACAATATAAGCCATAAAAGCGCTCATATTGCTCGGATAAAATTCCCTACACGCTTCCTTGCGACCACAACAACTGCGGCAGCACTGCGAACAATTATGAGATACTCCTACCTTTTTCAATTCACTATGTAAATTCATTTTTTAACCTCCACTATATAAATTTAAGCACCTACAGCTTGCCTTGCCCATTGTCCGCTTTTCGCAACACCCAATGCCAAAGCCAGCGCTGTTATTGTAATCCCCATTGTATCTGTTCCTCCCAACAATGCTGCCACCTGTGAAAATGCATAAAACATAACAATTACCACTAGTCCTTGCAAGCAAACAGCCGCATAGCTCTTGATGAAAGCCTTTGCACTATCGTGCCAGCCTTCACCTGCGAAAGTCGCAAGCGGAATTGGTGAAATAACAGTATATACGATAATTTCAAAAAGTCTGCCGATAAGGATAAGATTGATTACCCAACAAGCTCCCATTAAAATAAGGAATGTCGGCATTGTTTCAATATATTTCAGCAGATAATTTAGGTTTAAAAATCCTGCATCCAAAGGCTGTGATATTAATGCGTCTGTACCAAAGGACGAAAGAAAGCCATAGTTTGAATCGCCAAGACTTGCAGCTACGGAATTAAAGCCATTAAACAGAATCCCCATAAGTCCTCTCGCGTTCTGAACGATTACCTTTGCAAGAATAAACTTAAAAAACAGCTTGAAAACCTGTTCGTAGCTTTGTATTTTTAATAACATTGCGTCGTTGCATAGCTGTATCGCAAAGAACATTGATACCAGCACAAGAGCAACACCCTCTACTGCTGTCATTGCTGTGTCAATTATCGTAATACTGCTGTCAAAAGGAGAAACTGTAAGCGTTTGTATTGCATTATCAAATGTATAGTTAATCATATCGAGCCAAGTTCTGACCCAACCTTCAACGGTTTCCCATTCAATCATTCAATCAGTCAGCTCCTTTCGCTGATATTAAAGGAACTCCCCCTGCATAAGCAGGGGATTTTCCCGAAAGGCTTATACCGTAAACATATCGTAAGCCTTTGCAACAGCAAATACGATGAATCCTGAAGCAAGGCACATAAGACCTCTTGTCTTACCGTCAGCAGAATCATCCTTGAAGCCCATTGCAAACTGAACAGCACCGATGAAGCCGATAACAAGACCGATTCTTGCTACCCAGTCAACGATAAACTCAACTACTGTGTTAAATGTTTCAACACCCTCGGAAGAGGCTCCGTCAGCCGCAAAACAGGTAATGCCCATACAGGACATCGCCATTGTTGCAGCCATAATACCTGTTGTAATTCTGCTGATTGAGCGCATTCTCTTTGCTTCACGCTGTTCGTCGGTAAGCTGATTATTAGGCGTGAAATCTTCCTTGAGATTGGTTTTCATCTTAATCTGCGTTCTCTTGATAGAAGCCTTGAAATCTGCGAACTTGTCCTTGATAAATGTAATAATTCTTCTCATATGTAAACTCCTCCATAAAATTAAATAACATCAAAACTGTCGAGATAGCTCTCGTCTGTTACCTCTGTAAAAGGCGGTTTCAAATTCGGCTCTGCCGTTACTACCATTTCGGTATTATCAAGATTTGCAGGCGCAAAGCCGTGCTTCGGGTCTTTTGGGAACTCCTTTGCACCGATGAACGTATGCACCTGATTGCCGATTATATCTTCAATGGTGACAGACTGCTCAAATTCTTGGTCGAGAGCTTCTTCACTTGAAGTTCTACGGTCTGTTATTTCCGTTTTGGTAACGACATTGCCGCTTGTGCCTTCTGAATCATCAATAGGTTCGGAATGTAAATCTTCGTTTTCCTGCTCATCGTAATAACCGTACTGCACCGTCTTTATGTCACTTATCAGGTAGGCATTATTCCTGTCCCAATCCTCCAACAGCTTGTAATTCGGGTGTTTTTCAATCACGAATTTAATGCAGAAAAACGGATATATACCACGAACGAACAGAATACACTCGTTATCCTTCATAACCTTCAGCTCGTCCACTGTCATAAGCTCACGTCCCAAGATACCGTCATTTTCAGAGGTAGAACCGTTTCTGCCTCTTGTACGATTATGGGAACGGGTATCAATAGTTTCCTTGCCCAGCGTTTTGGAAACGTGTTCAAGAGTAGTCGGCTCCTGACCGCCCAAGAATAACAGGCTGTCGCAGTTACCGAGTACATTTTCCCAGCTATCCTTATACATCTTTTTAAGCTGCGAAAGGTTCTGTATAATGACGTTTGCTGAAATTTCCATAGAACGCATTGTTGCCAGAAGTTCCTCAAATCGAGGGATAGTACCGACGTTTGCGAACTCGTCCAGCAGACAGCGGACGTGAAAAGGAAGTCTGCCGCCGTGCTTGAAATTTGCCCTGTCATACAGAACATCAAAAAGCTGTGTGTACATCATCGCCGCCAAAAAGTTGAAAGTATCGTCTGAAGACGGAATGATGATATACATAACGGTCTTTTCATCACCTATCATTTCAAGGTGAATGTTGTCGCAGCAGGTCAAATCCATAACTTCGGGAATATTGAACGCCTGCAATCTTACCGCAGTAGAAATAAGGATAGATTTTGCTGTATCGCCTGCCGCCTTTTTGAAATCCTTGTAGTATTTCAGGCACATATATCTGTTTGCAGGCTTTGCTGACTTTGCAAGGTCAATGAGGTTCAGGTTCTTGAACTGCTCATTATGTTCGGCTTCCTCTGTCTGATACTTTTCGGGAAATTCAAGTGCGTCGAAGATAAGGTCAAGGTCGGATTGATAATCGTCGCTGCCCTCTTTAACCTCCGCCTTTTTCAGAAGCTTCATAACCTCTGAAAAATTCTGCATTGATTTATCCTCGCACTCAACAAGATAGAAACAAAGTGCCGCCAAAAGTGCCTTTGTGGAGTCGTCCCAGAACTGATCGCCTCCACCGCCGCCCTCCTTTGAGGTATTCTTCATCAAGACGTTTACCATCTTGATTACAGCGGTTGCACTGTAATTTCCGTCAACATCATAAATGTAGTTGAACGGGTTGTAATTGTGAGAATGAGCCATATCAATAAGGTTAAACACCTTTATTTTATAGCCGTAGCTCTCCAGCATTTTTCCCGTTGAGCGAAGAAGCTCGCCTTTAGGGTCTGTGCAGACATAGCTTGTGTTTGCCTGCATAAGGTTCGGCTTTACGTAGAAACGGGACTTACCCGAACCTGAACCGCCGATTACCATAACATTGAGGTTTTTCCTCGTCTGTCTTGTGTTAAGGGACATTTTCACATCATTTGTAAGAATGATGTTATTGTCCATAACGAATTCGCCCTTTTTCTGCTTAGGCTGGTCACGAGGTTTTTTCTCGCCTTTTTGCGATTTAGGCGGCTTGTCCAGAAGCGAAGCAATTTCTTTTTTATTTGCCCACCTTGAAGAACCGTGTTCCTCACCCTTTCGGTGAAACTTCTTCTTGCCTGTTACTTTCATAAGAGCATAAAGTCCGATACCGAAAGCAGTAAACAAAGGAAACATTAAGGCATTGCCGCCAGCCTTGACCTGTTCAAAGACAAGTTCGGTATCCATAAGGGTTGTTTCCAAGCTGTTCGCAAGGTTATCGAAATCAACCTTGCCTTCTTCATTGGTAGACAAGTCAAAACAAGCACCCAATGAAGCTGCAAAGTAAATTACGAATACGGCAAGTACCGCATAAATGCTGATTGTAACGAAATCAGGCTTTTTTGCTACTCGGCTCATTTGCGTGACCCCCTATCCAGCTTCTTATGCTTGATAGCGTCGGCTGTCAATGCCGCCTTTGCTTTAGCTTTTTTCAACAGATTGTTTACAACTGTCTGCTTTCTCGCTTTGTCGATAATTCTTTCAGCCTTTGCCGCTGTCATTCCAAAGCTGTCCATAAGCTGTTTTTTCGCTGTTTCTCTGTCAGACAAATCAAGTCTGACTACCGTAGAACCGCCACGCACCGTAAATGCGGATTGTGTTTCACGCTCGATAAGGAACTCCTTGAACTGAACCTGCTTCGGCTCATCGACAAAGCCAAGTCTTTCGGCTTTTGTCATAATTGCCTTGACCGTTTCCGTATCCTCAACCTTTAAATGTTGACGGATACTTTTTTCAATCTCGACTCTGTCCCGTGTGTTTGCAGACAGAACAACAAAATGCCCTCGCTCATCGGTAATGGTAAGCTTCGGAGTATCTTCCTCCTGAAACTGCATTTTTGCAAATGAGAACTTATCCGTCAGAACATTCTCGTTTTCAAACTTGATGTCCTTTTCGTAATAAGCCATCTGCTCAAGCTGTCTTGAACCGCTTAAATAGTATCCAAGCTGCTGGTCTGACAGCTTTGCGGTAAGTGCGTTCGCCGCTTCAACCGCTTTGACCTGACTAAACCCAAGCCGTTCCTGCAAGACACGTTCCACTTTGGATTTCGTACAGAAATTCATTGTGACCTTTTTGCCCTGCTCGGTATCGCTGAATGTGATTTTCAGCTTTCCTTTGGAATCTTTCTGAACATCAATTTCGGTTTTGGCAAGCTCACTGTGGAGCTTTTTGAAATTTTCAACAGCCGCTTCCATCTGCTTTTCATACGCAGCACCGAAAATACATTTGACTCCGTTCTGAGTTTCCATGAAATTCACAGGTATGTCGTGGTCTGAACAATACATTTGGAAACCCTCAACCTGTTCCTTTTCAATGGTAATCATACGCTCAGTCTGCTCAGGCTGTTTCAGTTTCTCTCGGACAATATCCTGAACTATGGCATTTACCGCTTCCTTATCCTTTACATTGAAGAAAAGAGAAAGGGTATTTTCTTTGCCGTGTTCCTGTATCGCCGCAACAGGAATGTCCATTTCTTTTGCCCGTTTGAGAAATTCTCCGTAATCGTCCTTGTCAAAGGACGGGAGCATTGCAACCTCGCCGCCCTCCTTCAGCTTCTGGTATGTCACCTCGCCGCCTGACAATACCTGCTTTTTTTCGGACTGCTTTAGCCGTGCCGCTTCTCGTTCCTTTTCGATTGCAACCTTGAGCATATCCAAAAGGATTTCAGTTGCCTTTGAAACGATTTGCGTTGACACGCTCACGCCCGCACTTGCTACATCATCTCCGTGCATATCCTCTGCCTCCTTTCCGTTCAGAGTTGAAAGGATTGTTTTTGCCTTTCACCCATAAGGAAAAAAAACAGCGTTTTTTTAGGGCTTTTTGAAAAAGTTTTCTCAAAATAGTTCAAACCAATAAATCAGTCCATGTTTTTATCGTAGTATTTTGTAAAATATCACTATACTCACTCAATTTTCTTAATGCACGCTCACAGCTTTCCTGAACCGATGCAGGTGCAACTCCTTCCGACAAACCAATAGCTGTGTAGGTCATTTTCAAACAGAATTTCATGTAAATTCTCTTCCGCTGACGATATGTAAGCTTACTTAGCACATCCAATATCTCATTAATCTGCTCAGAGTCATATTCAGAAAAATATTTTTCTTCAACTGAAACAGTAACAGCTCCCATTTTTGCAGCTTTAACCTCATCTTCAGGCAGACTTACTACGTGGTTGCGTTCATTACGCTGAAACGAATCCATTTCACGTTCCGAATCAAGCATGCATTGTAGGGTTCTGTCATCTACGGTTTCAAATTCCTGCATAGAGCAGTTAGTGTCATAAGCACTTGACAGCTTAACAATATTGGTGTTTTCACCTATTTTTACAAAATCAATTACACGTTTCTTTTCAATCATTGTGATTACCTCCGAAAATTTGATAAAGTTCTAAATTGAATTAAATTTTCGGTTAAGGATAACGTGCTATGTATGGCTGCCATTCAAGAATCAGCATAAAAATGACCTTTCCGCTTTTAAAGCAGAAAGGTCATATCTGTATAAACAAAAAAAGGATAGAAACCTGACTATAGCTTTAAAAGCTACCTGTCAAGTTTCTATCCTTTAATCCCTATTTACTCAGAGAGGATGATACCTGTACTAAGTATCTTGATTTTATTGTATTTTTTTTATATCTTGCTGACATATCGCTATGCCAACAATTAAACCGCATTTTTGGCATTTTATTGTTATGTTGCTTTTACTTTCCTCGTCTGAAATCACTTTGTATTTATGTCTGCAACTTATGTCTTCATCAATAACTAAATCGCAAATACGCCCCCTGCAAACAGGACATCGTATTTTCTTTGTTTTACAAACATTCAAACAAGTGTTTACAGCTACCAAATTTTTACCTCCTTTGTTGACTCGCTAGTCAACCCTACTGCAAAATATATAACGGGATTACCCGTTACATATCATTTTATAAAATTCTTTATGAAATCATCCCAATTAGGAGAAGCTCCTTGTTTATCTCTTGCTGAACGAATTTCCTCACGAATATTATCATTTTGCATTATATATTCAGCTATATCATAGCTGACAATTCCATTTGCTTTAGCATGAAGGTCTAAAAAATGTTCAATCTCTGATTTGCTCATTTTCAGAACAACAAACATTCTAGCAATAATCCTTTGATTAGGATTTGTCTTTCTGCCGCTTTCGATATAACTGAGGTAATATGGAGTGATTTCAATTTCTTCTGCAAGCTGCTTTAGGGAATAATTTCTTTCGGTTCGCAGTTTACGAACATACTCACCGAAATTTTTATTTACCATAGGATTTCCTACCTTCGTCTTTTATTAAGCAACTCTGTCGACATTAATATGCCTGTTACTATAAGCGCTAGCAATGCAGAACACGCTACGCTGACAAAGCCAATAAGATACGCCGCAACTGAGATACAAATTTCAACAATGAGCATTACTCGTGCCTTTTTACGAAAAACAGCAATCTCATCATCTTCAAGTGGCTTATTTTCAGTATCAATAGGCGCAAATTTCCATATAACAATTGAGGATATAACCGCTAATACGATGAGAGGTATCAGAATAACATTATATACAGCTACAATTTTAAGAATCATAAGTACACATACAAATGTAAGCATGGACATTATAAAGCATTGCATTCTTGTATTTGCATGAAAACCGCCTGCCATAGTTCTGATACCTGATAACAAAGCAGTGAAAATAAGGCTCTCCCAAAAGCTTCCCATCAGTATGCCGATGGCTATAGTTGCAAGAAAAAAGAATGCTTTTAGATAAAACAGTTCCAGACCATAACGTACAATTTCAGCCTGTTCCTCATCCATATTTTCCTCATTACGATAAAGAAAATTCATTGTAGCGTCAAGAAGTTTATCCATCAAATGCTCCTTTCTCTTAGTTTTTGTAAATATACATCAATAATTTCAACAAGTCCATTCATGTTATTTTTCTCTGCAATACATTTAGCCATGTTAAAATCCTGATATGCACCTATGAAATTACCATTGTTGTACTTTGTAACAGCATTATCATAATACATCTCTGCTTGCTCTCTAAATTCATTATACGGCATAAAATCACTCCCGCCCTTTTTGATATAAATACGCTCTTAAGATACGAACATATCTGATTATTGTAAATCTTCTAAAACGAATAAACATCAGAACCGACAAAAACATTGAAGTCGGAACTAACCATATATATCTTATGCTGTCACTTAAGAATACCGCTATAATTATTAGCACACTCAAAACAGAAAAGAATACTGAAAGACTTCGGCTCATCGCAGCAATTGATTGGTCTTTATCAATCAAAGAAACATCACAATGCTCAAAGCAATAACTTTTACAGTAATTGTATATGTACGAAATATCTGCATTATTGTTTTCGTAACCTCGCTCCTCTTTTAGTTTCTTTTTAAGAAGCTTCATCTCAGCCTCTGACATAAGATATGGGTCATTTTCCTTAGAACGCATAGCAATATGCAGAAGTTTATTTTTTCTGAAGAAAATTGATTTACTTATAAATGAGCCTACTTCTTGAAATACTAATCCAAGAAAGTAACTTATCACAATAAAAAGGAATGTACCATTTACATCAAGAGCTTGAAATTGAAGGTTTACAATATCAAATACACTATTAATAAACCATAATGTTACAGATATAATTGTTCCTGTGTAAAGTACGCCCATTAAATCATATATGCCCAGTCTACTCAGGATATTATCAAGCATTGCATTCACTTCTTTCTCCGACAACTGATAATATAAATCGATCAAGTCTGTCAAAATCATTCAGCAATGGATTAACACAATCTACATATACATTCTCATATCCGTCTGCTATTACTCCTGTTTGTGAGCCATAAGTCTTATTGTCCAGAAAAAGAATGTAGATTTTTTTATTTCTTGCAATAGCATGTCCAATGAGTATCATAAAGTCATGTATGTTCTCACAAGGAATAATAATAATTGTACAAGTGGCTTCGTCAATTCTTTTACAGCTTTCAGGCACTGAGTTAATTTTCACCTTAGCCAAACTATATATATCAACTTTAGTATTATATCTATTCGTAATTCTATTGATTACCTCATGTAGCTTAAAAATATTACTTCCTAATGGCTTATCTTCATCACAAGTAAGTTTAGCAATGGGAGCTACAATATACACATCACAGGAATTCATGTAAACCTCCGAAAATAGTAGTGTAATTGTATTATATATGTATGTGACTGGCAAGTCAACGCTTTTGCCCTGAATGCCAAAATACCGCCTTGAATGCCAAAAAAGTCATAATAACAACAATTCCCCTTATAGAAACAATTTGTTCTATAAGGGGATTAAACTACGTTAGATCAATATTTTTACGCTTAAGGTAATCTACAAATAAATTTTGTTTAGATACATCCGAAATAACTTTCTCCATTCTATAACTTTGAGTCGCATATCTTTCAAAAAGATTTCTAAGTTCTTGTATCTCATCTGGATTAAACAAAACCTTTGCTGTCAACGCACCATTTTTGTCAACAGTCTCTCCATGCAATATATGTAACTCACCATTAGTAAGTTTAATTGCAAAGAAACCTTTAATGTCCGTTAAATCAGTATTATCATTTTCACGGAGGAAATAGTGCTCTGAAGTTTTTTTCCTTACAGAATTGCTATAATACATTTCCAGCAGACTTATAAATCCCCAAAAAGAATTATTGGCATTTTGCTGTGGAGCTGTAAATACACTATCTGAAATAATATTATATACTGTATCAGGGACTATACAAAGTCTACGAGTTTTTATACCTTTGTCGCAAATGCTTTTAAGTTTTTCTGTCCATAATCTCTCATATCCTTCATCTGCAATCCATTCATCTTCAGCGAAACTTGTCATAGCCCAAATTTCTCCAGTAAACTTCTTCTTATGTTCATCTCTATCACGAATAATCATGTCAGCCAAGTACAATAATTCCTCATAATATTCACTAGGACGAAGTTCCCCAGAATTATTATTGCTTAAAGCAGCGTTTATAGTTTTAGTTACCTCTTCCATTCTCCTATAAACAAACCTTTTTATACGGTCATTTTGTGATAAAAAAACTTTTTCAAGTATTGGACTTATATGATTCAGCTGTTCAGACAAGTGCATTACCGCTGTTTTGGTTTCATCATTGCATCTATCATTACTATTTTGTCCCACAGTAACTGAAATTTGGAGCAAAACAATTGGGATAGAAATACCACCACCAATGATAGCAAGTTTTATATCAGAATCCAATGCTCTGCCTTGAGGCACAGCACAAGTGATTACGATTGATATAATGGGAATTGCAATTTCTAAACATAATACAAGGATATCTATAAAAGTCCACTTATTCTTCATTTGCATTCACATCCTTATATATGCTTACTGGTGTTCAACGTCCAAATGTATCTTCAAATTCATATTTTGAAAGAGGATCAGAACAAAGATAACCACCATCAGCAACAATAGTAGTTCCATTTACAAAGCTAGACTCTTTTGATAGCAAGAAGCATGTAACATTTGCTATTTCCTCATCAGTTCCTAAACGACCTAATGGTGTCATACTTCTAGATTTATTAAAAATCTCATCCGTATCCATTTCGCCACCAATCCAGCCAGCAGGAAGTGCATTAATACGTATTCCGCGTTTACCCAAATTATTAGCTAAGGTCTTAACCAAATTATGAATCGCCGCCTTAGTTGCCGCATATGCCGAAGCTCCATATGAACCTCTAAAACCTTCTGTACTTGTCAAAATTACAATCGAACTACCTGCATTCATTTTGTTCTTCAATTCATGAATAAGATAATTAGGCGCTGTAAGATTAATTGCAATACTCTTATCCCATATCTCATGATTAAAATCATCTGGATTTTCCATATCAAAATAGAATTGAGCAAATACAAAAGCATCAATAGGATCAACAATATCATCAACAAACGATTTCAAATCATTTCTAGAGGAAAGATCAAGTGATTTGAGTGTTAATTTTTCTGAAGAAAACTCTTTAGATAATTTCGTCGCATTTTCCTCAAACTCAGTATCATACGTTCCGATAACCTTGAAACCATTTTTTATTAATTTTCTTGTTATCGCTTCTGCATACCCCGGTTTTGCTGCTCCGATTACTACTGCATTCATTCTAAATACCTCCTAAAATTATAAATTTATGGGTGCATAAAAGCATATGGCTCATCTGAATAACCTATGCTTTCTGCAAGTCTCTTAATAGCTCTACATGTATTTGGTTTCTGACCAAACAAATTTCCTGTTTCGTTTTGCACTTCACCTAAACAATATCCTCCGCAGTGATTACGCACAGAGCATTTTTTGCAATGCTCCATATTATTCACACTTCGAGTTTGCAATAATTCAATTTTATTATTATCTATATCAAACGATTTTGTATCTGAATTCCATTTTCCATAGACAAAACATTCCATGTGCTCTGCCTTTTCACCTATCGTCACTAAATCACAAGCGGATATATACCCATCAGTAGTAAAGTGTGGAACTGGTGTGCATGCACGACAGTGTTGACTACATACGCCATCAAAATTACATGTTAAAAAACTGCCGTAAAACATGTCATTCTCTTTTGCATAATGATAAGCGTCTATATAGGTATCGACATACTTATCCATATCAAAATGATAATCCTTGATTTTTTCAACATCCATACACACAGGAACTTTATCTACAGCTGGAAATAAAGGATCAGACCATATATGATGTATTCCAAGACTTTTAAAATATTCTATCATTGGTATTTGTCTATCAACATTTAAATCAGTTATTGTTACCCTAGCACCAACCATAATATTTTTATCATTTGAATGGGATATTAACCATTTCACATTGTCCTCAATAATAAGTGAAGAAGGCTTACCATTAGCACATGGACGATTAGCATTCTGAACTTCAGGCTCACCGTCAAACGATACCCACACAATGTTAATGTTATTTAGAATCCAATTACGAACTGTATTATTAAAACATCCATTTGTTTGTAATTCAGTTGAAAGCGTATTTCCTGCTTTTTCATAAGCGTAATCAACTATAGACTTCATTAGTTCAAATTCTTGTGTTGGCTCGCCAGGTCCATAAAATCTTATATGTCTACTAGAGTTATTAGCAAAAAAATAGTCTACTCCAGCTTTTGCAATCTCTAAAGGAAGCGATTGTTGCTTATAGCTCATTCTTTCTTTACTATTATAACAATATACACATCGAAGATTGCACTTTGTAGTCAAAAAGAAAGAAGCCATTTGCTTATTTATATGTGGCATTAAAATCTCCCTCCTAGCAGAATGTTTGTACGTTTATATTACAATAAACGTCAGGATATTTCAAGACTAATGCCCTGAATGCCGAAATAGTGCCTTGAATGCCGAAAATAAAAAAAGCCCATAGCTTTTTTAAGCTATGGGCAATAATATCAATCACGATTAAGTATGATTCCAAATACGGGTTTTCCGGGATAAAAAATAAACAAAGGCGAACTTTTTAAGTGGTTCGCCTTTGTCCAGTTTGGCTTCCGCAATTGTAGTCGAACTGAAATACAACAGATCTTCCAGAGCTGCAATCGAGCAGATAAAGAACAAAAACTACACCGAAAAGCTTTCACAGTATACAGGTGAAATTCTTCTCGTTTGCATAAATTATGATGACAAGAAAGGTCACAGCTGCTACATCGAAAAAATTATAAAAGATTAAAAATGCCTCCTTTACGGAGGCATAAAATATATTAATTTTCACATTTATACAAAAACAAATGACACCGTATCATATTTCGGCGAGTTTAGCATCATTGGCATAGTTACTCCGAAGAAAAGACAAACCGCTCTGCATTAAATTACAGAGCGGTTTTCAATGTAAAATGCACATAAAATGAAGTTTTCAAAGGTACTTATTGTGCGTCAGCCTTAAAGATATATCTAAGATAATTATAAAAATGAGGCTGAACGCTTGAGGAATCATGACCTCCTGTTGTGACATAATGCCAAACATGGTCAACTCCGTTACTTGTAAGAATATTATGATATGCTGATGGCTGACTTCCTACTGTTCCGTCCTGTCCACCTCCAGTAATCATAAGAAGATATGGACTGTTATGCGCTGGCTTCAACTGATTTTCCTGAAGCTGTCAGCGCATTCTTATCAAAATATCAGAGTGAGACCAATTTCTTTTCATTTATTGAAAGGGACAGTAATGCCTGTATCAACGTGAAACTGATGGACATCATGTATTTTGAAT
>ERZ825159.196-NODE-196-length-87484-cov-6.600247_pt1 | contig 87484 bp, 67 predicted proteins | sample MGYA00519932_ERZ825159 | MGnify/ENA primary metagenome ERZ825159 (study PRJEB31778, sample SAMEA3449191) | human gut metagenome | biome: human gut; feature: human-associated habitat; material: faeces | place: United Kingdom | collected 2010/2012 ... | reverse complement strand
GAGTTTTGTTGCTCCGGAACAGATGTGTCTGCCAAAGTCCTTGCGATGTACGCAGACACTAGAACTCCGTCAATGGAACCCCAGTGGCTTGCCGCTGGGTTAAGTCAGAATATGTAATAGTGGAAGCAAGATTTTTGTTTTCGAGAAGGGAAGGTAAAAACAGATGATGGGTGAGAGATTAGCATTTCAGAAGAAAAATGGACAAAAAATTGCAGGAAAGGCATACTTTGCAGGCGTAGATAAAAAATATCCGACGGTGATTTTTGCCCACGGATTCGGTTCCAATTACCGTGACCTAGAACATCACGGAGCTGGATTTGCAGAAAGTGGAATTAACTGCATTTTTTTTGATTTTTGTGGAGGTGGATTAAAGTCTCTTAGTGATGGCAAGATGACGCAGATGACAGTTCTCACAGAGGCAGAGGATTTAACCGAGGTAATTAGTCAAGTGCAGCAGATGGAGAATGTAGATTCAGATCAATTATTTATTCAGGGAGAAAGTCAGGGAGGATTTGTCGGTGCTTATGTAGCAGCGCAGATTCCAGAAAAAATAAAGGGATTAATTTTGTGGTATCCTGCATTTGTGATTCCAGATGATGCCAAGCGCCGTTTTGAAGAAAATGACAATACCTGTTTTGGACAGCAGTTAAGTCCAGATTACAATAAAGTAGCAAAGGATATCGATATTTTCAATGTCATCACAGGATATAAGGGACCAGTGGTGATCATTCATGGAGAAAGCGATAATTGCGTGCCGATTTCTTATTCAGAGCACGCAGAAAAAGTATATGACAATGTCAAACTGATTCGAATTTCAAGCGCAGGGCATGGATTTGATGGAAAGGATAGTCAGTTTGCGAGAGAACAGTCGATAGAGTTTATTAAGAAAAATTTGAAACAAAATTTTAACTACTAAATCACGATTTAGTAGTTTGCTGTATGCATGAATAAATTTACATGCTTTTTACCAAAGCAGGATAGAAAAGCAACATAGTTTGGTGCTATTGTGTATTAGAAACAGAAATAATACTAGATGATAGATTAGCTAGTTCGCTAATACAGAAAAGAGGCACAAATAAAGATGATTACCTATAAAGACATCCAGAAAAATAAAGAAATCAATGCAATGATTGAGCAGGGCAACCAAGTATTAAAGACACTTGGTTATACGGAGCATTCGAAGAAACATGCAATCAAGGTGGCAGAGCATGCAGCTGAGATTTTAAAAATCACTGGAGCAGACGCACATCAGATTGAGCTGGCACAAATTGCAGGTTACATGCACGATATTGGAAATTGTATCAATCGACAGGATCATGCGCACAGTGGAGCTATTTTGACCTATTCCATTTTGAAAGAGTTGGATATGCCGATTTCAGATCGATTGACAATCGTAACAGCAATTGGTCATCATGATGAGAATACAGGAACAGCTCTAGATCCAGTTTCGGCTGCACTCATTCTTGCTGATAAGACCGATGTGCGAAGAAATCGTGTACAAAACCCAGTCATTGCAAATTTTGATATTCATGACCGCGTAAACTATGCAGCATTGTCCTCATCTCTAGAGTTTAAGACAGAAAAGAAAATCATTCAGATGAATTTGGAACTGGATGATTCGATGTGTACGGTTATGGATTACTTTGGCATATTCTTAGAGCGCATGATGATGTGCAGACGTGCAGCAGAGGTGCTTGGCTGGCGCTTTAAATTGGTTGCAAATGGAAGTAAGCTGTGTTAAATTCGTGAGGCAATATAAAATGTCACATGGGCATCATCATCTTCAATTGGAATACTTTTACAAAGCAGGTAACCTCCTTGAATAAATTTATTGTTAAATATTCGTGCAAAGTATTGTTCTTACTGGAAATGTTACAAACATAAGTATTTGTATGGATGCAGATTTGAAAGCGCAAGCGGACGCACTGTTTACTGAACTTGGCATGAACCTGACTACGGCGTTTAAAGTGCCACTGTACCTGTCCCCATGGCCTTCTGGATATCAAGCAGGTGACAAAGACAGAAATAGAGGAATATACAGAAGAAGAAATACTTTACAAAACAAAATAAATGCGATATGATATGACTAAATAGGGAGCTCAAATAGATGGGCTGAGAGTAGACTTGGTAGTCTTGACCTGAAACCTGATTTGGATAATGCCAACGTAGGGAAATACATGTCTTGCACAATAATGTTGTGTGTTTTTTGCTCTCTGTTTTTTTGTGAACTGGGGGCACCACTTTTCGCAGAACAGACTAGGCGCCGGATGATACTTGTATTGTATCATTCGGCGCTTTTTTTGTTTTTAATTTGCTAATAAAGGTGCCGAATATAAGAAAGGAGATAAGCCATATGGTAAGGATAAATGGAGAAGATAAGGCACTTGCAGGAATTAATCTCTTGGAATACTTAAAAGATGCTGGATACCAACTGGAAAAGATTGTGGTAGAACGAAATCTGGAAATCATTCCGCGAGATCAGTTAGAAAATGTGGTGATTCAGGAAAATGATTCCATTGAAGTACTGAGTTTTGTTGGTGGAGGCTGATATAATGACTGAAATGCAGAAAGAGATGCAGAAACTTATTTCAAAAGACGAATTGGATAAAGCTTTTGATGCAAGGTTTCCAAAAGAGATGCAGGTAAAGCTGCATAATGCAAAGGTTGCCATAGCAGGACTTGGCGGACTTGGCTCCAATATTGCAGTCATGCTTGCAAGAAGTGGGGTGGGTCAGCTTTTACTTGTAGATTATGATGTGGTAGATGTGACAAATCTGAATAGACAGATGTATTATATTCAACATATTGGAAAACCAAAAGCTCAGGCACTGCCTGAAATATTATATCAGATTAATCCATATAGTAATTATCAGTCATGTTCTGTGAAAGTAACAGAGCGAAATGTACACGAGTTGTTTTCGCAATATCCAATTGTATGTGAAGCTTTTGACGCACCAGATCAGAAAGCAATGCTGGTAAGAGAAGTACTTACTCAGTGTCCCAATACTACAGTTGTATCGGGAAATGGAATGGCTGGATATGGAGATATCAATGAAATACAGACAAGCAGAAAAATGAGGCACCTTTATGTGTGCGGAGATCAGCATACAGATGTAGGTGAGGGAATTGGTCTTATGGCTCCGAGAGTAGCAGCTTGCGCTGCACATGAAGCCAATAAAGTGATACAGCTTATTATGGAAGCATGAAATAAAAACTTAAAAATAAAAGTTTAATGAGGAGACAAACATGGAAGATAAACTGATATTAGGTGGAAAAGAATTCAAAAGTCGTTTTATTCTGGGATCAGGAAAATATAATTTGAATCTGATTAACGCAGCAGTAGAGCAGGGTGGTGCAGAAATCATAACACTTGCTCTTAGACGTGCAAATACCAAGGAAAGTGAAAATATTTTGGATTATATTCCAAAGGGTGTCACACTGCTTCCAAATACTTCTGGTGCACGAAATGCAGAGGAGGCAGTTCGTATTGCGAGACTGAGCCGTGCAATGGGCTGTGGTGATTTTGTAAAGATAGAGATAATGCGAGATGCCAAATATCTTTTCCCAGATAATCAGGAAACAATAAAAGCAACAGAAATTTTGGCAAAGGAAGGATTTGTAGTTCTGCCGTATATGAATCCTGATTTAAATGTTGCAAGAGATCTGCAAAACGCCGGAGCTGCTGCTGTAATGCCGCTGGCTGCTCCTATTGGAAGCAATAAAGGTCTGGCAACAAAAGCCATGATTCAGGTAATTATTGATGAGATCGATCTGCCAGTTATTGTGGATGCAGGAATTGGAAAACCATCTCAGGCTTGTGAAGCAATGGAAATGGGAGCAGCAGCAATTATGGCAAATACGGCAATTGCAACAGCAGGGAATATACCTGATATGGCAGAGGCTTTTAAGCTTGCAATTCAGGCTGGCAGAAAAGCATATCTTACTGGAATGGGAAGAGTTCTTGCAAGAGGTGGAAGCGCATCAGATCCGTTAACAGGATTTTTACGGTAGGAGGTTGTAGTCATGAATGAAGAAAATCAGGTATATTTTATTGACAGTGATCAACTGCCGCCTTCCGCATTGGAAAGAAAACATCGCTTGGAGCAGGATCCCTCTTTTCGTGCTGACCATATGAAATACATGGATGGAATGCAGGTAATCGAATCAGACATTAAAGATAAAGTGTTAAAAGCCATGGGAGAGTATGATTACAATTCCTACACTGCAGCTGATGTTGAGAGAGCACTTTCTCACGAGACATGTTCAATAGAAGACTTTAAAGCCTTTTTGTCACCTGCTGCAGCACCGTATCTGGAGCAGATGGCAAGAAAAGCAGAAGAGATAACAAAAAATCATTTTGGAAATACTGTTTATATTTTTACACCACTTTATATAGCCAATTATTGTCAGAATTACTGCATTTACTGTGGATTCAATTGTTATAACAATATTCGCAGAAAGAAATTAAATTTCCAAGAAATAGAGCATGAAATGCAGGTTATAGCCAAAACTGGAATGGAAGAGATACTGCTGCTTACCGGAGAAAGCCGGAAATATTCTGATGTGGAATATATTGGTGAGGCAGTAAAAATTGCTCGGAAATATTTCAAAAACATCGGAATTGAAATTTATCCGGTAAACGTAGATGAGTATAAGTATCTTCATGAATGCGGCGTAGATTATGTAACTGTTTTTCAGGAAACCTATAATGCAGATAAGTATGAGACACTGCATTTGCTCGGACATAAGCGTGTATGGCCGTATCGTTTTGATTCTCAGGAACGCGCATTGATGGGAGGTATGAGAGGCGCTGGATTTTCTGCCCTTCTGGGGCTTGATGATTTCAGGAAGGATGCACTGGCGACTGCGCTTCATGTTTATTATATAAACCGTAAATATCCTCATGCAGAGCTTTCTCTAAGCTGTCCAAGACTGCGTCCTATTGTAAATAATGATAAGATCAATCCCCGTGATGTAGGCGAAAAAGAACTCTGCCAGGTATTATGTGCATATCGTATGTTCCTTCCTTTTGTTGGAATTACAGTATCTAGTCGTGAAAGTGCTGATTTCAGAAATGGTATTGCAAAAATTTGTGCAACAAAAGTATCAGCAGGAGTATCAACAGGTATAGGTGATCATGAAGAAAAATATGAAGGAACAAAAGATGCAGATGTAGGAGACGAGCAGTTTGAAATTAACGATTCACGCTCTTTTGAATCCATGTATCAGGACATGGAACAGGAAGGTCTGCAGCCTGTGTTGAATGATTACCTCTATGTGTAACAGCTACGAACATACTATTGTAATTACTAACCGTCATCTTGTGCAGGGGGATTTCCTGAAGCAGCTCGAAAAAGTAACAAAGCTGCATCCCCATGCATTGATTTTGAGAGAAAAAGATCTTACAGATGATGCTTATGAAAGTCTGGCAAAAAAAGTTTTTGATTTATGCAAGAGAGAAGATATAACTTTCTTTTTACATACTAAGATTGAAATTGCCCGAAAAATAGGATGTCAAAACATTCATCTGTCTATTCCTGTGCTAAAAGGATTATCAGAGACAGAAAAGAAAGCTTTAACAGAAGATTTTTGTGAAATCAGTATTTCCTGCCACAGCATGGAAGATGTGGAAATTGCAATGGCAGGAGGTGCTACACAGATTATTCTGGGAACTATTTTTGAGACAGAGTGTAAAAAAGGTGTTCTAGGCAAGGGTGTAGAGTTTGTCAGAGAAATATGTCAAAAGTGTCCGCTTCCGGTATACGCTATAGGCGGAATGAATCTGCAAAGACTGCCTCTTGTCATAGACGCGGGAGCTGCAGGTTGCTGCATGATGTCTGGATTTATGCAAACAACGAAACCATTGCAATAAAGTGCTTTCATAACATGACATGTCAACTGCAGTAAAATATCACAAAAAATAGCTGCAGATTTTGTTACGGGTTACGCGTTTGACTTTTGAAAAAATTTCTGATGAAACAATAAAACGTGTCCAGCAAGAACTTGAAAGATCGGGATACATACCGAATATGGCAGGTATATAGAATCTAAGAAGATTATGTATGCAGGTTTAGCCGGTGCAATAGCCGTATCGTCATTGCTTATTATATTTGCTTTATATGCACCTGTTAAGGTTGAAAATATGATTCTTGGTGGAGGAATTATTAGAAGCGGCGGCAATACAAAAATTATCATGGTGATTGATATTGTTGGTACATGGTGCATTGGAATACCTCTGTGTCTGCTTGCAGCGTATGTTTTTAATTGGGGAATCGTAGGTGTATACACGCTGCTCACCACAGAAGAAATATTCAGGCTAGTTGTATCACTGATTATATTTAAAAAGCGTAAATGGATGATCAGTTTATCATAGTCACCAGATCAGTTTTGGTGCCAGGTAGTCTTACAATCAATGTGATCTGGAAAAACAGCTTCGCTGGTTTTATAAAGCTGTAAATCAGGCTGCTTTCAATTGACAAACAAAATTCCTATGCTATAATAGCAGGCAGAGAAAAATGATAACAAAAGAGAATAGGGGAGTTTTAAAATGAAGGCGAAGCTTGCGAGAACGGCATTTGAATATGGCGTGATCACAGTGGCGACACTGCTTTTAGTAGTTGGCGTGTATTTTTTTAAGTTTCCAAATAATTTTTCATTTGGAGGAGTAACTGGTATTGCTGTTGTGCTTTCAGCAATGAGCAAAGCATCGGCAAGTTCCTACACATTTATTATCAATATGGCGCTTCTGGTGTTGGGCTTTTTATTCTTAGGAAAAAGTTTTGGTGCCAAGACAGTCTATGTCAGTGTATTAACATCAGTAGGATTGTCAGCACTTGAAAAGTTGTTTCCTATGAGTGCACCATTGACGACAGAGCCAGTGCTGGAACTGATTTTTGCAATCTTTCTTCCGGCGCTTAGTGCAGCCATTTTATTCAATATTGGCGCATCTGGCGGTGGCACAGATATCATAGCAATGATCCTAAAGAAATATACAAGCGTGCCAATTGGCACAGCACTCTTTTTAGTAGATTGCGTTATTGTTATATCATCTTGCTTTGTATTTGATATTCAGACAGGTCTGTTCTCACTGACAGGTCTTTTGGCAAAGTCACTTGTCATTGATAACGTAATTGAGAGTATTAATCGCTGTAAGGTATTTTTGATTGTATGCGATAATCCAGATCCGATTTGTGAATTTATTTACCAGGATCTTAAGCGCAGCGCAACCGTTTATAAAGCACATGGCGCTTTCACGCACAATCAGAAGATGATTATTATGTCAGTTATGAAGCGTGGACAGGCAGTTCAGCTTAGAAACTTTGTAAAGCGCTATCAGCCAGGCGCATTTATTGCCATTGTAAATTCAAGTGAAATCATCGGAAAGGGCTTCCGTGGATTGAACTGATGAACTAGCCACGGGGACAGGTACAGTGGCACTTAAAGCCATGGGGACGGGTACAGTGGCACTATATCTGTCCCCCATGGTTTTCAAACACTAAATGAAAAAACAAGGAGAAGAATCATGCCGCATTAACTGTTATCAAACGGCAACCAAATAAAAGCGTCATAAACCTAGGGCAAACGCTCTGGGTTTCTCGTGGCGCCTTTTTTGCGTACAAAAAATTAATCCAAAATGTACAATACGTTCGATAACAGGAGAGTTAATATTAGAATGAAAAAATCAAAATTGAATAAAAAATTAGATAAAATTAAGAGTATTAAAAGTAGCAAGCGGGGAATTCATATGTCAAGCTTAATGGACAGCTACGATGCGGTATCTTTTTTCAATGGACTTGTCTTTTTTGCACCCGTGTCTCTTCTAGTGCGCACACAGGCAGGTGTATCACAGAGCATGTTCTTTTTGTTGCAGGCGCTTCTTTCTGCAATCACTTTTCTGGGCGAGATTCCAACCGGCTTTTTGACAGATCGAATCGGATATAAGCGCTCCCTTGTGCTTTCACAGAGTCTGCTCCTTCTGGCACGAAGCCTTTTATTTGTCAGCTTTCTTTGCAAAAATCCAGTATTGTTTGCAATAGAAGCAGCAGTTGAAGGACTATCTTATTGCTTTTCTTCTGGTACAGACAGTGCCTATTTGTATGAGGTGTACGGTAACGAAGCCTATCTTTCCAAAACAGCACATGCGTCCAATTGTGGTACAGCAGGCTTTTTGATCAGTACACTCAGCTATGTAATTATCTATCATCAGTGTGGCATAGAAGGACTTCTTCTTTCTACGATGGCAGCAGGCACAGCTGCGGCAATCTTTTCCATAAAGCTAAAACCAGAGCCATCAAAAAATAAACAGACCTGCTATGCAAAAGAAAACGAAGCAGAAAACAAGAACTTCGCCAAGAAGGAAACATACGCATTTAATATAGAAGAAACAGTCAAAATAGAAGAAACAGCAAAACAGGGAGAGCACTCAATTAAGCAACTACTTTCCGTCATGAAACATCCAAGAGCACTTTTGTTTGCGTCAGCCCTTTCCATCTTTCAGGTATCATGGCTGCTAATCAATTTCTTTTATGTTGAAAAATTGGGAGAGTGCGGAATTTCACCAGAATGGATGTCTGCTGTTATTTTGGGCTACTCCGCAGTAGAGATGCTTGCAGAGCCGATCATCCGAAAACTTGGAACATCTTTTTCAAAAAGTTGGGCGCGTCGATTTGGCATTCTTTGTGGTGTGGGCTTTCTGGCATTCGGCTTTGTCTCAAAGCGTATCCTCATATTGCCTCTAATGCTTGTACTTCCGCTTCTCTTAAAGCTGCCAGAATATTTTGTCATGGAGCAGGAAAATGTGCTGGTAGATCTGCTTGGCGTGAAAGAACAGCGTGCAGCGGCGTTATCCGTTTTGAATATGGGCGTCAGCATCATCGAGATATTGGCACTATTTGCGTCGGCAGCGCTGACTGCGGCAGGAATTGGGTGGTGCTTTCTCGGAGTCGGAGTGCTTCTAATTGTTTGTATGTTATGCGTTTGTTGAACTTCCGGACTGCACAATTTTTTAGGTTGACAATCCTGAAAAGTCTGCTATACTGAAAAACAGAAAAAAGAAAGGCATGTAATACCCTGAAATAGGAAATGCATGTACGGTGAGGGAATGATTATTCGATAAGTTGATTTGGAGTAACAAAATGGTAAGACCGTAAAGGTCTTGTTTGTGTATGCCGAATCAGTTTATCGGGAATCATTCTCTCTATTTTTATGCCCAAAAAGCCACGGTGTCAGGTACAGTGGCTCTGAAGGCCACCGTACCTGACACCATGGCTTTAGAGAAGATTCACGAAAGATTCACGACTGTTTCGGTGTGCAAGAAAGGCACAGGTACAACGTATATGCTGCAAATAAAAAATTTAACACTGACACATAAAAAGGATTTGCGTGAAATTTTAAGTAACTTTTCCTGCGTATTCAATAATGGCGACAAAGCCGTAATCATTGGCGAGGAGGGAAACGGAAAATCAACTCTTCTAAAATGGCTGTATGATCCGTTAATGGTCGAGGAATACTGTGAGGCAGAGGGGGAGCGCCTTATATCAGGAGAAGTACTCGGGTATCTTGCGCAGGAATTGCCCAAAGAAGACCAGCAAAAAAGCGTCTATGAATTTTTTTCGGAACAAGAAAGTTTCTGGAATCAGACACCGAAGGAACTGAACCAGACTGCGGCAAAATTTCACATCGCTCCTGACTTTTTTTACAGGGAGCAGCAAATGAGCACGCTTTCTGGTGGAGAGAAGGTAAAGGCACAGCTGATGCGAATCCTTTTCGCAGAACCAACTGTCCTGTTGCTCGATGAGCCATCAAACGACATTGACATTGAGACATTAGAGACACTTGAAGAGCTGATTTTATCGTGGGACAAGATCGTCATCTATATTTCGCATGATGAAACCTTAATTGAACGCACGGCGAATAAGATTATTCATATCGAGCAGATTCGCCGCAAGACAAAGAGCCGCTTTTGCATCGCAAACACAAGCTACACAGAATATCTCAAAAATCGCAGCAGCCAGATGGAGAATCAGGCACGCCAGGCGGCAGATGAGCGCCGCCAGAAGCAAATCCGTGATGAGAAATTCCAAAGAATATATCAGAGCGTCGAACATGCACAAGCGGTAATTACGCGTCAAAATCCGTCCGGTGGACGTCTCCTAAAGAAAAAGATGCACGCTGTCAAGTCAATGGGACGCCGTTTTGAGCGGGAGGACGAGAACATGACCGCCATGCCAGAGGAGGAGACCGCGATCTACTTTGAGCTTGGAACGAAGGACTCGCAAATTCCGGCGGGAAAAACGGTACTTGACTATTCGCTTGATCAGCTGACCTCGCCGGATGGCGGCCGTGTGTTGGCAGAGCATATTTCGCTTCGCATTCGCGGCAGCGAGAAGATTTGCATCATTGGAAAGAATGGAGTCGGAAAAACAACACTTCTAAAAAAGATTGCAAAAGACCTTATGGAACGATCGGACATTCGTGCTGAATATATGCCGCAAAATTACGAAGATCAGCTTGACCTGTCGCTCACGCCAGTTGAATATTTAAACACAACTGGCGACAAGGAGGAGATGACGCGGATTCGCACGTATCTTGGCGCACTCAAATATACGGCAGATGAGATGGATCATCCTATCCGGGAATTGTCTGGTGGACAGAAGGCAAAGGTTCTTCTTTTAAAGATGAGTTTGTCAAATGCAAATGTCCTAATTCTTGATGAGCCGACAAGAAACTTTTCGCCATTGTCCGGTCCTGTCATCCGTCAGATGCTTGCCGCATTTCCAGGGGCGATCATCAGCATTTCCCATGACCGAAAATACATCATAGAGGTGTGCGAGAAGGTTTATCGCCTCGAAGCACACGGGTTAGTGGAAACAAACCTGTAAAGCGAAGGATAAACCCGGAAAAACAGTGCAAAATAAGGAAAAATAAGCAAAAAACAAAAAAGGTAGGCACTTCTGTGCTTGCCTTTTTTTTAACAATGTTGTATAATAAGCCAGTATCAACCTATAAAAACCGTAGGAAATAGGTTTGAATAGGTTTTAAAAGTTTATTGGTTCGCCATAATATTCATTATTATTATTTTGAGGAGGCACTGCGATGTCAGCACCATTATTACAGATAGAAGGATTATCAGTTCGCGTAGAGGATAAAGAGATTCTGCACGGAATTGATCTGCAGATTAAAAAAGGAGAAACCCATGTTTTGATGGGACCAAACGGAGCTGGAAAGTCTACACTTGGTTATGCACTTATGGGAAATCCTAAGTATCAGATTACTGGAGGAAAGATCCTGTTTGAGGGTAAGGATATTTCTGAAGAAACACCGGATAAGAGAGCAAAAGATGGAATGTTCTTATCTTTCCAGAATCCGATTGAGATTCCAGGTGTATCTTTAACAAACTTTATCCGCAGCGGCGTAGAACAGCGCACTGGAAAGAGAATCCGTTTCTTTGCATATAAGAAGGAGCTTGAGGAAATGATGAAGGTTCTTCAGATGGATCCGTCCTATGCAGAGAGAGATTTAAATGTAGGTTTTTCAGGTGGTGAGAAAAAGAAGGCTGAGATTTTACAGATGTTAATGTTAAAGCCATCTTTTGCAATTCTTGATGAGACAGACTCTGGTTTGGATGTTGATGCAGTAAGAACTGTATCAAGCGGTGTAGAAGAGTATCAAAAGAGCATTCACGGCGGTCTTTTAATTATCACACACAGCACAAGAATCTTAGAGTCTCTTCACGTAGATGCTACTCACGTTCTTGTAGATGGACGTATTGTGGCATCAGGAGATGGATCTTTAGTAGACGAGATCAACGAAAACGGTTTTGAGCGTTTTCTGTAATAGGATAGAAGGAGACGCAAAGCGATTATGAAAGAAAAGACTTATGTAGAAGATGTCGATAGAAGCATGTATGACTTTAGAAATGAAGACAAAGATGCTTATAAAGTAAAGGAAGGTTTGAATCCTGAAATTGTAGAGCAGATTTCAAGCGAGAAGCATGATCCAGAGTGGATGAAAGAATTTCGTATGAAATCTCTTGAGATTTTCAATAATAGTACGATGCCGGATGAATGGGGTCCATCCATTGAGGGACTTGATATGGATAACATTGTAACTTATGTTCGTCCAAACACTCATATGGCAGCAAAGTGGTCAGAGGTTCCGGAAGAAATTAAGGATACTTTTGAAAAGCTTGGTATCCCGAAGGCAGAGCGTGAGTCTCTGGCTGGCGTTGGTGCTCAGTACGACTCTGAGCTTGTTTATCACAATGTAAAGGAAGAGGTAGCAGCACAGGGCGTTATCTATACTGATATGGAGAGCGCATTAAATGGCGAGTATGCAGATATGGTACACAAGCACTTTATGAAGCTTGTTCCTCCGACTGATCATAAATTTGCCGCACTTCATGGCGCTGTATGGTCTGGCGGTTCCTTCGTCTATGTTCCAAAGGGTGTATCCGTTACCATTCCATTACAGTCTTATTTCAGACTGAATGCACCAGGTGCAGGTCAGTTTGAGCATACACTTATCATCGTTGATGAGGGTGCATATCTGCATTTTATTGAGGGATGTTCAGCACCAAAGTATAACGTGGCTAACCTTCATGCAGGCTGCGTGGAGCTGTTTGTTGGAAAGAATGCGACACTTCGCTATTCCACTATCGAGAACTGGTCCAAGAACATGTACAACTTAAATACAAAGCGTGCAAAAGTTGAAGAAGGCGGAAAGATTGAGTGGGTATCTGGTTCATTTGGTTCTCATGTATCTTATTTGTACCCGATGAGCATCTTAAACGGTGAGGGTGCAAGCGCTGAGTTTACAGGAATTACCTTTGCCGGAAAGGGTCAGAACCTGGATACTGGTACAAAGGTAGTTCACAATGCACCTAATACGTCCTCCTATGTAAATACAAAGTCTATTTCCAAGGATGGCGGTGTAAGTACCTTTAGAAGTAGCGTTGTTGTAAACAGCAAGGCAAAGCACAGCAAGTCAGCTGTCTCTTGTCAGTCTCTGATGCTTGATGATATTTCACGTTCTGATACAATTCCGGCTATGGATATCCGCACAAAGGATGCCAATATCGGTCATGAGGCAAGAATCGGACGAATCAGCGATGAGGCTGTATTCTATCTGATGTCAAGAGGTATTTCAGAGGAAGATGCAAGAGCGATGATCGTCAGCGGATTTGCAGATGAAGTATCAAAGGAACTGCCGCTTGAGTATGCAATGGAGATGAACAATCTGATTCGCCTGGAGATGAAGGGTAGCATCGGATGATGGAGAGAGGTGAACACGTTTTGGAGATGAAGATAAATAAATTGCCGGCCGGAACATGGAGATGGCTGCATATGAATGATGCTCGCATTGAGCAGGAAGCAGATCTGGCGTTATGTCAGGTTGCAATTCAATGTCCAGATGCAATTATGAAGACAGAAACATCAGAGGAACAGCTTAATCAGATTCGTACAGGTATGGGCGAAGATATGACAAAGCTGCTGCAGGAGTCTGGAACACAGGCAATCTGTTTTACAGCGGAGGAAGGTGTAAAGGAGGCAGCTCCAGTAACACTTTCATTTGGCTATCAGGATACTGACCGCAAGGGAAATAGAATTGATCTGTATTTGAAAGAAAACAGTGAGATGACAGTTGTAATGGATTACCACAGCAACGAGGGAACTGGTACTGCAGCAATTCAGACAAAGATTCACGCAGAGAAGAATGCAAAGTTAAAGCTGATTCAGATTGAACGTCTTGGAGAAGGCTTTGATTGCATGAATGATATCGGTGCCTACTGCGAAGATGGTGCAGGTGTCGAACTTGTACAGCTGATCATCGGTGGAAAAAATGTCTATATGGGTGCAGAGACAACACTTGCCGGAAAGGAATCTGATTTTACAGCAGCAATAGGCTATCAGGTGACAGGCGAAAATCGTCTTGATATGAATTACAATGCTGTTCATGAGGGCAAGAAGACAACGAGCAGCATGACAGCAAATGGTGTGCTTCGCGATCATGCAAAGAAACTGTTTCGCGGTACCATTGATTTTAAGAAGGGTGCAAAAGGTGCAAAGGGTGATGAGTTAGAGGATGTACTTCTTCTGGATGATGGCGTTCAGAATCAGACAATCCCGTTGATTCTTTGTGCAGAGGAGGATGTAGAAGGAAATCATGGCGCATCCATTGGAAGCCTTGACGATGAGCTGATTTTCTATCTGGAATCAAGAGGAATCAGTGAAGAGGCTGCATATGAGCTAATGGCAAAGGCAAGATTAAAGGCTGTCTGCAAGAAGATTCCGGTTGAAGGTCTTCGCGCAGAACTTAATGAAATGTTAGATGGCGAGGAGCCGGTTGGAGAGGAGCAGTAAAATGACGACAGAAGAAAGAAAGGCAGAAGATGCACGCTTTCGCCAGGAATATCCACTGTTTGCACAGTATCCAGAGCTGATTTATCTGGATAACGCAGCGACCACGCAAAAGCCATCATGTGTCATTCAGGCAGAATCAGCATTTTATGAAAAATATAATGCTAACCCATTCCGTGGTGTTTATGAGCTGGCCGAGTTTGCTACAGAGCATTATGAGGAGGCTAGAGCAGCTGTTGCAGAGCTTCTTCATGCAAATACAGATGAGATTGTTTTTACCAGAAATGCATCAGAGAGTCTGAATTTGATTGCATACAGTTTAGGAAATCTTGTGCTTCGTCCTGGCGATGAGGTTCTTGTCAGCATTATGGAACATCACAGCAATCTGCTTGTATGGCAGCAGGCAGCAAAGCGCACTGGTGCAACACTTCGTTATCTTGACTGCACACAGGATGGAAAAATTACCGCCGAGATGGTAGAGGCTGCTATTACTGATAAAACAAAAATCTTCGCTGTGACTCAGATTTCAAATGTACTGGGATGGAAAAATGATATTAAATCATTTGCAGAGATCTGTCATAGAAAAGGCTGTCTGATTGTAGCAGATGGCGCGCAGAGCGTTCCTCATATTGAGGTCGATGTCAAGGCACTTGATGTTGATTTTCTGGCATTTTCCGGCCATAAGATGATGGGACCAATGGGTATTGGTGCGCTGTATGGAAAGAAGGAATTGTTGGAATCAATGCCGCCGTTTTTATTTGGCGGAGAGATGATTGATACTGTCACAAGAGAGGGTGCCGTGTATGCACCAGTGCCTCATAAGTTTGAGGCAGGCACTGTTAATGCAGCAGGTGCAGTTGGACTTATGGCAGCGATCCGTTACTTAAAAGAGATTGGATTTGATACTATTGAAAGACGTGAGGCAGAATTAACGCAGTATGCAGTAAAGCGCCTTTTGGCAATTCCTGGCGTGCACATTCTTGGTTCACAGGATCCAAGTGAGCATCACAGCATTGTGACATTCCTTGTTGACAATGTGCATCCGCATGATGTTGCATCTATTCTTGATATGGATCACATTGCAGTACGCGCAGGTCATCATTGTGCACAGCCGCTTCTGCAGCATTTAAATACGTCAGCAACCACACGTGCAAGTTTTGCATTTTATAATACAATGGAAGAGGTTGATGCTCTGGCAGAGAGCCTCGCTCAGGTAAGAAGGAGGATGGGTTACGTTGACTAACAAAACCTTTTATAATGAAATTTTAATAGATCACAACATGCATCCGGGTCACAAGCATGATTTAGACGATGCAAACATGGTGATGGAAGGCTTAAATCCAACATGTGGTGATCATATTTGGCTGAAGCTCAAGGTTGAAGATGGCGTGATCGTAGATGGCTCCTTCGTAGGCGAGGGCTGTGCAGTTTCTCAGGCATCTGCTGATATGATGCTCGATCTGATTATCGGACAGAAGGTAGAGGATGCCGAGAAATTGGCAGATAACTTCTTAAAGATGATCAAGGGAACAGCTACAGAAGAAGAAATTGAAAGTCTTGAAGAGGCATCTGCGCTTGAGGATATCGCGCATATGCCGGCACGTGTAAAGTGTGCAGTGCTCGGATGGCATACCATGGAAGAGATGCTTAAATGTGATAAGTGCAGCGGACATGGGGAGTGCAGTCACTGCGACACGGAAGGGTAATAAGAAAAGTTTTGCTTAAAGAGTCTTACTGGTTTCCTTAAATGGAGATCAGTAAGGCTTTTGTGATTTTAAAATAAAAAACTCCTCATGTTTTTCAAAAAAATACATTGCAGCTTGCACCCTGCCTGTTTATAATAAAATCAGCAACTAATTGTACAAGGAAAAATAAAATGGAGGTACCAAAATGAATCAGGCAAACTTAGCTAAATTGTTTCATAATTACATTGAAAGCTACAATGTATTGACAGATGCGGAACACGATGAGCTTTATAAGTGGAGAGCGGTAAATCATTTTCAGAAGCATTGGAATCTTGAAGCCGATGAATTTGGTGAGATGTTTAAACAGGCGATGGAGCAGTCCTTTAATATTGTAAATAACAGTATTGTGCAGCCGGCAAACGGAATTGTTTTTCTGTGTAAGCAAGATAAGAAAACAGAAGAGGAAGTACGGGAAGAATTTAGAAAACTGCTCGCACCAGATGGTGGTGATATCAGAGCGAGACAGGATCGGATTGATACATTTGCTGCAGCAATTAATGAAAAGTTACAGAATGCTGCACCTGGCAAATGGAAGTATGATCAGGATAGAAGATCTGTTATTATGTATTTGAGTTTTATTTCTCCAGATGACAATTTCATGTTTAAATCAACTGAGGCAAGAGCCTTTGCAAATGGCTGTGAATTTGGGGAAGATATCGGAAGCGGTCAGACGTTTAGACTTGATGTGTATTATCGAATGTGCAGAGAACTGGCAGAAAAAATTAAAAATAATGAGAAACTGTGTGCGCTTTTAGAGGATAAACTGCAAGCCGAAGCAAATGTCGATGAGAATGAAACAAACTCAATCACAGAGGTTGCTGGCCGCTACAATATCTATGCTTATGATATCATTTATTGTGCGCATGCCTATAATTTGTATGGCGATATTCCAGTTCGTAAAAAAACAAAATTAAGCAGCATCGAGCAGAAAAAGCAGGACAGACAAATTCGGATACAGGAACTAGCATCACAGCGTGATGAGGCAAAGGAACAGATTGAGCAGGTGGACGCTCAGTTAAAAGAAAATTCACTGCCAGATCTTACTGGCATGACCGTAAAAAACATTCGCTATGGGGCAGGAACAGTAGCAGAGCAAAGTGGCAAATATCTCACCGTGGAATTTTCAGCCGGTACAAAGAAGTTTGTGCTTCCAGATGCAGTGGCAAAAGGCTTTTTAAAGATCGAAGATGCGGATACCATGGGAAGTTTTGAAAAAATTGGCTTGCTTACGGAAAGAAAAGAAAAATATACGAGAGAAATTGAAATGCTGACGACAGAGATCACGAGATTAAGTCAGATAAAGTGAAAAATAAACCAATAAAGAGTCAGTATTTTAATATAGAAAATCTACTAAGAACATAAAATAAAAAAAACAGGAGGAAAAGATGTAGAATGGAGAATTTTAAAGAAAAAATGCAGAAGTCTGGTATGGACACCTGCAACCGATGGGGAATTTATGAGGTAGCACTTGATGGCCCAAAGGAGGGCAATCCGTTTACCGAGCAGCGTGTGACGGGAACATTTCACAGCATAAATGAGACCGTATCATGTGATGGATTTTATGATGGAGATGGCATTTACCGTATTCGTTTTATGCCATCCTTTGAGGGAGAGTATACCTATCAGATTCAGACCACATTTGGCAAAGAATATGAAGGCCATTTTACAGTTATAAAGCCAAAGGAGAACGCTCATGGGCCAGTGCGCGTTGCAAATACTTATCATATGGCTTACGAGGATGGCACGCCATATTATTCAATTGGAACAACCTGTTATGTGTGGGAGCTACAGAGTGATGAATTAATTGAGCAAACATTTGATACACTCAAAAACAGTGCGTTTAATAAGATTCGTTTTTGTATTTTTCCGAAGCATTATGATTACAATCTGCGTGAGCCACGTTCATATCCATATGAGGGAACACCAATGGATTCTAGCATATTAACAACAGAAAATTTCTGGGATTATACCGGGAAGACAAAAGGAAATCACTGGGATTTCACACGCTTTAATCCAAAGCATTTTCAACATATTGAAAATTGTATTCGTCGTCTTGGTGAGCTTGGAATAGAGGCAGACCTGATTATGATGCATCCGTACGACCGCTGGGGCTTTTCGCAGATGACAAAAGAGCAGGACGATCTTTACTGGAACTATGCAGTTGCTCGCTTTAGTGCTTTTGCAAATGTATGGTGGTCACTGGCAAATGAGTATGATCTGATGCCACATAAAGCAATTCAGGATTGGGAGCGATATGCATCAATTCTGTGTGAAAAGGATCCATACCATCATATGCGTTCCATACATAACTGTGTGTCATTGTACGATTTTTCAAGACCATGGATTACACATTGCAGCGTACAGCGCACTGATTTATATAAGAGTTCTGAAATTACAAATGAACTCCGTGAGCGTTATCATAAGCCTGTTGTGCTTGACGAAATTGCTTATGAGGGTGATATACAGCATGGATGGGGAAATCTGACAGGAGAAGAGATGCTTCGCCGATTCTGGGAAGCAGCATGCAGGGGCGGCTATCCAGGTCACGGAGAGACCTATTTAAATAAGGAAAATATTTTGTGGTGGTCACATGGCGGTATTCTTCATGGCGAGAGTCACAAGCGATTTGGCTTTTTATTAGATCGTTTAAAGGAAACACCAGGTCTTGGTCTGATGCCATATTCGCGCACGTGGGATGAAGTGTGTGCTGTGCCGCAGGAGATTACGCCTGGAGAGGCCGAGTGTGGCTGCAAGGAATATTATCTGATTTATTATAGCTTTATGCGTCCAACCTTCCGTGAGTTTCATTTCGACGATAAGTCAAGCTGGCATGTGCGCGTGCTCGATACTTGGAACATGACAATCGAAGATCGCGGCAGATTCCAAGGTAAATTCAAGGTAACACTTCAAGCAAAGCCGTATATGGCCGTGCAGATCTGGAGAGAGGGAGCGGAGGTACACCTTAAATAATAGATAGAAAACCTTTCGGCAGCGATAAGGTGCGCAATTTGCATCTTACCGCTGCCTTTGCGCATCTTGCCGTGAATTGCTTGTCGTATATTCCTAATTTCGCTATCCTTATATTAGTGAATGATATTCATGAGATATCAGTACTCAGGCGACGCCGTAACCAAAGCAGACTTTTGAAAAACTTGGCAGAGGTTTCGACGATTGTGCTTTACTGAGGCAATCGTCTGCTTCGCAGCCGGATTCCTCGTTCGAAGCCTTTCGTAACTTAGATAGCCCGTGAACATATAAGGGAGGAACGCATATGCAATCAGAGATCACCATAAAAAATCTAAAAAAGTATTTCGCTGAAATCAAAGCCGTCGATGACATCAGTTTTACCGTGCAAAAAGGGGAATTGTTTGGTTTTCTCGGTGTAAATGGAGCTGGAAAATCAACAACGATTCGCATGATGTGCACGCTGTTTTCTCCGACAGATGGAGAGATTTGGATTGGAGGACAGCAGGTTGGAGTACATGATGAAGAGATTCGTCAGAAAATAGGTGTGGTTTGGCAGGAGAATGTGTTAGACGATCGACTGACGGTTAAGGAAAATTTGCAGGTACGCGCAGCAATGTATCAGACAAAGCGTGCATGGCAAAAGGAACGCATTCAGACAGTTTGCGAAAAGCTTCATTTGGAGGATATCTACACGAGGCGTTATGCAAAACTTTCCGGTGGACAAAAGAGGCGATGTGAGATTGCGGCAGCACTGCTAAACGATCCAGAGGTTTTGTTCTTGGATGAGCCAACAACTGGTCTTGATCCGGCTACGAGAAAGCAAGTTTGGAACAGCGTAGAATCACTTCAGTGCGAGGATCAGGTGACGGTTTTTCTGACAACCCATTACATGGAAGAGGCAGCAGCGGCAGGTCATATCGCCATTATCGACAAAGGAAAACTTTGTGAGTTTGGAACACCACAGGAATTAAAAATGCGCTACGCAAAGGATACACTGACGTTGTATTATAAACAAGAGAAACACACACTTACTTCTGATAATGAAAAAATATATGATACAATACCGATAACAGCAAAATCAGAGATCCGTGTATTAGAAAACAGCATGGAAGCAATCCCAATTTTAAATCAGTTATCAGATCAGCTTGAAGGCTTTGAGTTGCAGCAGGGTACCATGGATGACGTGTTTCTGGCAGTTACTGGAAAGAGCTTGAAAGGAGGCAACATATGAGAGAGATCAAAGCAATGACAAAGAGAAATCTGTTAATTTATTTTCGAAACAAAAGTGCTGTCTTTTTTTCGATATTATCAGCACTGATTTTGCTTGCCATTATGGTTGTCTTTCTTGGAGAGTCGTCATCAGAGGGTTTGCTTGACGCATTGAACCAATATGGAACTGGCACAGCAGAGGAAAATGCAAAAAATGCCTCGTGGCTGGTTCAATTGTGGATCATGGGTGGTATTCTGGGTGTTAACAGCGTAACAGTATCGCTAACTGCGATTGGTGCAATGGTAGAGGATGAAGAAAGAGGACAGTTACGTTCATTTTATGTGACACCAGCAAGTCGTTTTTATCTGTCACTGGGTTATATTTTGTCAGCTTGGGTTAGTGGTATGGTGATTTGCCTTACGACATTGGCGGTGGGAGAAGGGTTCTTTGCATTAAAAGGACATCCAGTACTTGGAATTGTTGATCTGGTATCACTTGTTGGTGTGATGGCATTAAATACGTTTGTATTTTCAGCAATTGGCTATTTGGCAGCATTGTTTATACGCACAGGAAGTGCATGGAGTGGTATGTTGACTGTGGCTGGTACACTTGTAGGTTTCTTGGGTGGTACTTACATTCCAGTGGCGTCCATGTCTGAATGGCTTCAAAATGTGGTAAAACTTCTTCCAGTGATTCATGGAACTGCTCTGATGCGAAGATTTTGTATGCAAAGTGCATCTAAAACAGTTTTTGCAGGAATGTCAGATACCGTACAGACTGTATTTTTCGAACAGATGGGTGTCACACTAAAAAATGGCGCACAGACAATCAGTATATTGGGACAGATTTTACTATTGATTGCTTGGGCAGTGGTTGTCATCGCAATTGCAGCTGCAATCGCAAAAAGAAGAAAATTAAAAGATCGCTAAAGGTCTGAGAGAGGGGAATTTATGAAAGTAACAATACAGGAGTGTTCGGCAGAGGAGGAAGAGGAAGTCATCATCCGATGCCGTGGAATAGATGAAAGAATCAGTCGACTTCTTAAGGCACTCCAATCCGATCAGGAAAAATTGACGGTATTTGACGGAGAAAAAATGCATCAAGTACAGCTTCGCGATATCTGCTATTTTGAGGCAGTTGACAATCGTGTGTTTGCCTATCTGGATACAAAAGTGTTTGAAATTCATTCAAAGTTGTATGAGTTAGAGCAGCAGTATGGAAATGCAGATTTTTTCAGAGTCTCAAAATCAGTCATCGTAAATTTATCAAAGGTCGATCATTTTAGTCCAATGTTTCAAGGACGCATGGATGCCTGCATGACAAACAAAGAGCATGTCGTAATATCCAGACAATACGTTTCACTTTTAAAGGTTCGATTAGGACTAAAAAATTAGAAGGGAGAAGGAACATGACAAAATTCGAGTTCGTTTTGAATAAATTTTATGAAATTACAGCGTGGTCGCTGTTTGCGGCGGTTGCTATGACAGTATTAAACGGAGACTATGACACGGTTCCAGCCTCTCTTTTGTGGCAGATTCCATTATTGTCATTTTTAGGAGCACTTTCTTCTCTGATTTATCCTTGGGATCGCAGCATGACAAGAAAAGAGTTTGTGATTCGCATTGCCATTCACTATCTGATTATGAATGGGATTGTGCTTGGTGGTGGCAGCTTGTTTGGCTGGTTTGATATTCATGAGCCGCTGCAGGTTGCTATGATGGCATTATCCGTTGCCATTATCTTTTTCATTATTTCCCTGTATTCGTGGACGAAGGGAAATCGAGAGGCACAAAAGCTAAACCAGCGTTTGAAAAAGCGTAATGACAACGAATCATGATAAATCGAAAAAATATAGTAAATCACATAATTAGACTAGCAGTTAAGTCAATCACAAATGAAATTAACTTTTATTGTGTGATTGATTCTGACTTTTAACTTCAATGTGGTGCTGCTTTCTAAACTCATCAATGGTGGCAAGTCCGGCATCTGATACAGGACGAATCCACTTTCCAGAGTAGAGATGACACTGCATGATAATGTAGCGGATCGGCTCATCAATATAGCAGAACGCAAACACGAGAAGAAATGGTGCATGAAAATAAAAATTAGAAAGATATACAAACGGAAGCACCATAAGATACATGAATGTAATCTCCATAATGGAACCAAAAGCGGCATCTCCGGCAGAACGGTAGGTGTCGTTTTGTGCCCAGTTTCCCATACGAATGATGGCGGCAATGCTGTAAATGATAAGCATGCCAGTACCAATTTCATAGGATTTTCCTGAAAGTCCGAGCATATGAAGAAGTGGATTGTGAACGAGCAAAAGTGTCAGACAGGCAATGCTTATAATGGCGCTGCATAGATAAACCAGACGCTTAGCGCGCTCAAAGGCAAGCTCGTGATTGCCGGCGCCAACTTCTTTTCCAACGAGAATCGAGGCTGCATTGGAAAAACCGCTAAAGAATGCAATGACGAGACCTTCCATAGTACGAAAGACAGCGACGGCAGCGATTGCCTGTTCACTTTGACGTCCCAGAACAACGTTAATCATCATATTTCCAACACCAATCAGAACTTCGTTGCAGATGATTGGGAAGCACTTGATCAGGTAATTTTGCAGAGATTCCTTTGTCCAGCGAAAATGTTTGGAAAATTCCAAGACAAATGGAATCCTTTGATGAAGGATAAATCCAATCAAAATTAAAAGATTCACAACACCGGCAAGAACAGTTCCTACAGCAGCACCAGCGGCACCCATTTCTGGAAGTCCAAATTTTCCAAAAATGAAAAGATAGTTAAAAAAGCAATTGGCGATAACAGAGGCGATGCCGCCATAAAGCGGAATTTTCACGCGTTCGATGGAACGAAGCAGTGCACTCATTGCCATTGACAAAACCTGGAGCGGGTACGCAAAGCCAACAATCCTAAGGTAAGAAATACCAATCGCCTGAATTTCTGGCTTGTCGGTGTAGACTCCCATGATAAAAGAAGGTACTCCTATTGCAAGACCTGCAAAAACAAGAGCAACGGTCATCATAAAAAGAAGCGTCATTCCATAAGAGCGAGTAATTCCATCATGATCCTTTGCTCCCCAGTATTGAGCGAAAAACAGCATGCCTCCGCCAATAAAACCCCAGTATCCAGAGAACATCAAACTGGAAAATTGAGCACATAATCCGACAGCACCGACCGCTTTTTCTCCGATAGAAGCCAGCATAATGGTGTCAACCATACTGCCTGTGGTGGTGAGCAGATTCTGGAGGGCTACTGGTATCGCAATAATTGCAATGTGCTTTAGAAAGTACCCCCAGTCAAATTTTTTCTGCTTCATAAGAAAAACCTCCCCAAAAACAATAATAAAATGCAGAAGCAGCGCTAGTATATCATGGTTTAATATGTTTTTCCATGTAGGATTTTACTTAAATGATATACTTTTTGGAAGAATATGGTCTTGCCATTTTTGCCGTGCTGTACTATAATGACGACAAAAGAAAAGACAGGCAGGTGATGTAGTGAAATATAAAAAAGGAAAATTGTGGAAGATTCCAACGCTTGTCGTATGTGCTATTTTATTTGGACTATTGGCGGCTGATATCAGTGGATCATATGTGACTGCACCGATTGATGTTGCAGCGTATCATATTTTAAGGTCATTTGAGAGCAGCGCAGCGACAGGATTTTTCAAAATAATGACTAACATGGTTCATCCAGTAGTACTTTTAGTAATAAGTCTTTCGATGATTCATATTTTAAAGCAGCGTAAATATTTTATAGCTTTGCTTGGAAATTTGATTTTGACAGTCCTTTTGAATGTAGCAATCAAGGGTAGTTTTATGAGAATACGTCCGCCGCAGGAGATGCATCTTGTTATGGAGAGTGGTTATAGCTTTCCGAGTGGACATGCCATGGTGGCAGCGTCATTTTATGGATTTCTTGCATATATGCTTAAGCAGGCAGACTTGAAAAAAAGTCAAAGATATGCGTTTACAGTGCTTAATGCGCTGATTGTATTTTTAGTTGGCTGCAGCCGAATTTATCTTGGCGTTCATTATGCAACTGACGTTATTGGTGGATTTTGCGTTTCAGTAATGTATCTGATTTTATATACTGAGGTTATTAGTCATTACTTTGCAGCAGAGGCATTAGATGCGGCACATCATCATTTAGATGTAAAGCAAGAGCTTGTTTTAAGTTTTGCCTATGCATTTCGAGGTATATTTGACGGCATCAAAAATGAACGAAATATGATGATACATTATTCAGTAGTTGTATTAGTTGTAGTTTTTGGTGTCACATTAAAACTGACAGTGACCGAATGGGGCATTTGCCTTATATTATGTGGAATGGTCATTGCACTTGAGCAGGTCAATACTGCAATAGAAGCAGTAGTTGATCTGGTGACAGAGGAACACAAAGAGCTGGCACGTTTAGCGAAAGATACAGCGGCAGGTGCTGTGCTTGTAGCAGCCATCACGGCAGCTATTGTAGGCGGATTAATTTTCTTCCCTAAATTGGCACAGCTTTTTGGATTATAAATTTAACACAAGCAGAAAGGCAGGTAACAGTATGGATTTTAAGGTAACAGATCTTGTAAAGAATGTAGTTTTGGCAGGTATTGGTGCAGCAGCAGTGACAACCGAGAAGGCAAAGGATGTTGCGGATGAACTCGTAAAAAAAGGAAGCCTGACCGTAGAGCAGGGAAAGGTGTTAAACGAGGAACTTAAACACAACATTAAAGAAACCTTGGATAATAAGAAAAAAAAGGATGCTTCTGTTGAGGAACTGCTGTCAGCGATGACACCAGATCAGATTGATGCTTTAAAGGAGCTGTTAAATAAGGCAGCTAAGCCACAGGATAAAGAGGCAAAGGCAGAAGCACCACAGGATGAAGAACAAAAGGCAGAGCAAAAAGAGAATACACAGGATGAGTGAGAGAGAAGACAGATCGAGACTTTCTGAAATCATGCAGGTACTGCGGCGTTATCGCATTACAAAAGGGATAACGCCGGTAAAAGTACGTGAGATATTAGAAGAACTAGGACCAACTTATGTAAAGCTGGGACAAATTCTTTCAATACGAACAGATTTAATTTCATCTGAGTATTGCAAAGAGCTGCAGAAGCTGCGCTCTCAGGTCAGCCCAATGCCATATGATGAGGTTAGGGCTGTACTTTACGAAGCATACAAAAAAGACCCGGAGGATGTTTTTGCATCAATTGTAAAGACTCCAATCGGGTCTGCTTCGATTGCGCAGGTTCATGAAGCCTTTCTTAAAAGTGGTGAGCATGTGGTTCTCAAGGTTCAAAGGCGCGGCATTTATGGCACAATGGAAAGAGATGTTGCCATGATGCAGCGTATGCTTCGTTTTGTGCCGCCTGCCCTGAAAGGTTTTGTTGATTTAGAGCGAGTGATAAGTGAGTTTTGGTCAGCAGCTAAAGAGGAAATGGATTTTCTTCTTGAAGCTGCAAATATGAAAACATTTTCAAAAAACAATGAGAATGTCGTTTTTGTTGCGTCTCCTAAGCTGTACAGTGAGCTGACAACAGCACAGGTTCTTGTCATGGAGTATATTGATGGCTATAGCGTTTCAGATACGCATACACTAGAACAGGAAGGCTATGACCTAGTTGAAATAGGAGAAAAGCTTGCTGACAATTATGTGCGCCAGATTATGCAGGATGGATTTTTCCATGCCGATCCACATCCGGGAAATCTTCGGATTCGCGGTGGAAAAATTGTCTGGCTTGATATGGGAATGATGGGGCGCCTCACGCCAAGAGACAAAAGTCTGATAGCAAAGGCAGTAAAAGCAATCGCAAGAGGAAATAATTCTGAGTTAGTGGATGTGATACTGGCGCTTGGCATTTTTCATGGAAAACCAAATCGAATACGCTTGTATACCGATATTGAAGGTCTTATGACGCGTTACGGCACGCTGGATATCGGCAGTATTGACATTGCTGCACTTTTAACAGAGCTGATAGAGATTATGAGTGCTAATGAGCTTGCAATGCCGGCGCAGCTGACACTTCTCGCAAGAGGAATGACGACAATTGAGGGTGTAATTGCAGATTTAAGCCCTCAGGTCAATATCGTGGAGGTAGCGTCGGGACGTATTTCGGCATCATTTTGGGAAAATGTAAATTGGAAGGAAGAACTCAAAAATGAGGGAAGCCAGCTGTATCGCTCCATTAACAGGGCAATGGACATTCCCGTACTAATGGCAGATCTTTTACAGAGCTATCGAAATAATGAGACGAGAATAAAGCTTGATCTTCATGCGACAGAGGATTTGTCACAGATGCTTGAAAAGCTTGTCTCAAAGATGGTTATGGGACTTGTTATAGCAGCACTTCTTCTGGCATCAAGTATTTTATGTACCACACAAATGCAGCCGCAACTGTTTGGAATACCAGCGCTTGGTTTTCTCGGCTACATCATGGCGCTTGGCCTTGCAGGTTATCTAGTGTGGGAGCATTTTAAAAACAAAAATAAATAGCATGCATTAGGCGTGTGATGGCAAAGGCAGGTTTAGGATGATACCATTTGCGATTTTATCAGGCAAAATAAAGACAAAGACAGATGAAAAAGAGATTCGCATTTTGGAGCTGTCACCTGATTATTTTACCTTTCGTCTGTTAAAAGAACAGGCACAAAAATATGTACAGCAATTATCAGATGCAGGACAGCAAGGCAACATAGTGCTGTCCTTTTTTCAGTTTCAGAAAAGAAGCTATCATGAAGTGATACTAAATTGTACACGGGACGTTGTAAAAATTGAATTGATGCCGCAAAAACAGATGGAGGGGCTTGTCTGCGAGATTCGTGTTGATGTAAAAAACGAAGAATACCGTATATATACGGAACGCTTTAATAAGGAGTATCTGAATTATATATATTTAAAGCTGGATGAGACAGAGGCAGATATGTCAAAGGCATTAGTTGGCTATCCGTCAGAAAAGGAACAAACTTATTCAGATACATTAAAGAAACAGCGAGCAGCATGGACACAAGTACCTAATGAAGCAAAGAAGTCACTGGCAGAGCGAGTAGATGGCATTGAGCTAGATAACCCGGCCTGGTATCAGGCATATCTGTCAAAGCCTCTTAAGGATTTTATTTCTCTTTATTGGGAAAGCAGTGGATGGATTGATATAGATTTATGTAAGATTGCATGGCGTGTACCAAAATATTTTTATATTGGAAATGCATATTGTTTTCATCTGTTTCCTAAAAAGACACAGTTAGAGGCTATGCTTGAAAAGACGTGGAGTGATCATATTTTCCCTGTTTGTGTGTTTGCACCTGTTGAAGAAAAAGACCTTATAAAAATAGAAAAAATATTAAAGCTTCTTTCAGATTGGTGTCAAAATAAATGTGTAAAAATTGAGCTTGTAATAAATGATTGGGGAATGGCAGGTCTGATCAGAAAAAAATATCCGAATCAGTTTTTGCTGACGCTTGGCTGCCTTTTGTCAAAACAAAGACGTGACACAAGAATGAACTATGTTAATAGAAATGACAATGAGCTTAGTAAAGAAAAAAGTCAGGTAGATGCTCCATTTTACAGACAGTATCTTGCCAAGCATTTTAATATAACGCGTGTGTCATTTCAAAACAGCGGCATTGATCAATCATTTTTTATGCCGGACAGTATGATTGGCATGACGCTTCATTTTCCATATTTTCAAATGAATACTTCTGGATGGTGTCCGCTTTTGGCAATGCTTTACAGAGGCAGCAGAGGAAGGCAGAAAGCAGTTGATGATTGCCATTGTGAATGTATGACATATGCATTTGAGTATCCTGATTTTCTTTGCATGACAGGGCGGTATAACAGTATTTTTGGATATAATGATTTGATTAGAATAGAAAAAGAAGGAGTTCGTCTTGTGGCTGGATTTTTAAATACACCGTTAAAAAACGATTCGGCAAAGGGGACAAAGCTATGAAAATTACGGCAGGATTAGGCTCTGTTGATGATTATCTTCCTTATGTGGAAGCAGGGGCAGATGAATTTTTTTGCGGCTATGTGCCATATGAATGGATGCAAAACGGAGGATTGACATATCCGCTAAATCGCAGAGAGGTGCTTTATTATAACGTGCAGATCGGATCTGAAAGTGAAATGGAGATCTTAGCAGCACTTGTCAGAAGAAAGAAAAAAATAGTCACAGTAGCGTTAAATGGATTATTTTATGCACCTCATCAATATCCGATGATAGAAGCACTTATTAAGCGTTTGTTTCATATGGGTTTTTCATCATTTATTGTTGGAGATATGGCGCTGCTTGTATTTTTAAAAAAGAATCTGACAGTTCCGGCAGAAATTCATGTAAGTGGTGAAATGTCGGAATCAAATCATATAATGATTGATGAGATGAGGAGTCTTGGGGCAAAGCGGATTATTTTTCATCGTAAGGTAACACCGCAGGAGATGAAAAGCTGTATTGATTATCAAAAAATGCAGTATCCAAAACAGCCGCTCGAGTATGAAGCTTTTGCATTAAATGAGCTTTGTCATTTTACAGGTGCATTTTGCAGTAGTCTTCATTGTGATGAATTAGCACCTGCCTGCCGTCTACCTTATAGACTTATAAGAACAGAACAAGCAGATATTTTGAATTATAAGAGACAGCCAGCTCAGGCAGATCAGGAAAATGCAGGAGAGGATTTTGTGCTTGGACAAAGCGGATGTGGTCTGTGTGCACTTTGGCAGCTGCGAGATGCAGGCATTACTCATATTAAGCTTGTAAGCCGGGGAAATTATACGGCGGATACCATAGAAGATATCCGCCAATTAAAAAATGCTCTTAATATTTTAGAAAAATCAACCTGCGAAAAAGACTATAAAAAACAAATGAAAAGCAGGCTGTTTGCAAATGACTGCAGCCATAATTGTTACTATATTACAGAAAATTGACTAGCTGCTGATATGTTGTAATTTAAGATGCAGACAATATATTAGAGTGACCATTGTGTGCGAAGCCATGCATCTGCAAGACAAGGCCAAATGGAAACTTCTGCGTTAGGCTCACGTGAACAAGGATTACCAGGCATATGGTTTGGAAATTCTCTTTCTAAATCTGCCAGCTTTTCTTTGGATACGTCAACATTGGCAGTACCAGCTTTAATCGCATCAATAGTATATTTGAATGGATCTAGTGTATACAGTTCACCGAAGATTCCCTGTGCCCAGGAAGCTGTTGCCAAAGAAAGTCCATGAGGACCCTGTGAGAAAACATGATGAGCAAAGGAAACACCATTTTTCTTGCAGGCATCAGCAAAAAGATAACTGTTTTCAACAGGAACTACTTCATCAGTTACAGTCTGCCACAGAAAGCTAGGAGGTGTCTGTGAAGTTACCTGTGTCTCAAGAGACATATATTTTAATTCATCTGCTGTTGGGTTAGCACCAAGCAGATTTTGCATGGAGCCTTCATGTGTATAAGGACCAGAGGTAATAACAGGGTAACATAGAAGCATTGCATCTGGTCTTGCACTGACATTACTATAGAGCGGATTTTTTTCTTCAATATCATTATAATGTACGCCCTCGCTGGCAGTCAGATGGCCGCCGGCAGAAAAGCCACATGTTGCAATGCAGTCTGGCTTGATGCTGTATTCATTGCTGCGGCTTTTGACAATGCGAACAGCACGCGCAAGATCACGCATTGGCTGATCCTTAAGAGGGATCGTTCCAAGCAGATTTGTCGTGTAGGTGAGAACAAAAGTCTGATAACCCTTATGGTAGAAATCAAGAGCGACAATGCCTGCCTCTGTTGGTGATGCAATATAGTAGGCGCCTCCTGGAACAACGAGCACACAAGGACGCTCTTTATTGTCTTCATGAAGATAGCCAGTCAGAAACGGAACAAATCCGTAGCCCTGAGGCCAGGTGTATTCACCATCTTCCCAGATTGAAAAACGAATTGTTTTCATAAAAAAATACCATGCCTTTCCGTATAAATTGCAGCAAAGCTGCTTTTCTTTTTTTATAGCACTATTCAGGCTGAATGGCAAGCAGAAAGTTAAGTGTAGACATTTTAAAATGGATATGGTAGCATTATTATGAAGAGTTCGGGAGTGCAAAGTACGTAGCAATCTGGTATTATACATCATAATGATGGAAAGAAGGAGGAAAACCATATGAGAGTATTAATTTTATCGTGCGGTACAGGCGGAGGACATAATGCAGCAGCAAGTGCGATGAAGGAAGCGTTAGAGGCGCGTGGTCACAGTGCAGATGTATTGAATCCATATACATTAAAAACTAATAAGCTAGCCAAAATTATCGACGTTGTCTATGTACGGCTGGTGCAGATATCTCCGACATTATTTGGCTGTGTTTATAAAATTGGTGATGCCTACCGCAGACTGCCATGGCGTTCACCAGTCTATTTTGTAAATGCACAGATGGTTCCTGTTATGGATAAGTATTTAAAGGAAAATAAATATGACGCGATTTTAATGCCGCATCTGTTTCCGGCGGAGATGGTAACGCAGATGAAGGCAAAAGGGATCAATCTTCCTCCAACGATTTTTGTCGCGACTGACTATGTATGTACTCCATTTACAGAAGAAACTAATTGTGATGCGTATGTAATTCCATCAAGACATGTAAGGTATGATTTTTTAAGAAGAGGAATACCAGAAGAAAAGATAAAATCACTTGGCATTCCTGTTCGAAAGGAGTTTGCTAAAAAGGTTTCAAAAGAGGAAGCCAGAAAAGAGCTTGGATTAGAGGAGGATACATTTTATCTGCTTGTAAGTGCAGGCAGCATGGGAGCGGGCGGAATTGTGAAAACAATTAAGCTTTTGTATCGTTGGTGCAAAAAGCAAAATAAGAAGCTTGAGAAAAAACGTAAGAACGAGAATGAAAATCAGCGTCAGACAAAGTTGATTATTATATGCGGAAATAATAAGGTACTATATGAGACATTGCAAAAAATTGTTGGCGATGATGATTGTGTTATATTGACTGGATTTACAAAGCAGATGGCACTTTATCTGAAGGCAAGTGATGTGTGTATTACAAAGCCTGGTGGTCTTTCAAGTACAGAGGCTGCAGTTGCCAATATACCATTTATACATGCAATGGCAATTCCAGGCTGTGAAACAAGAAATCTTGAATTTTTTGAATCATGCGGCATGAGCATAGGTGTGAAAAAAACAAAGGGGCAGCTGATTCGTGCAGTGAATAGAATACAGGGTAAGGAGCTTTGTGAGACAATGAAGCTGGCACAGAGAAAATTTGTGCGTCCAGACAGTGACATGGCGATCTGCCGTCTGACAGAAAAAATGGTACGGAATGTAAATTTATAGTAACTACAATTTCAAATAGATCTAAGTAGTTACAATTTAAACAAAAAAACCGGCGAGCCTTAGTGGCCAGCCGGTTTCTTGTTTAATAGATCGTGTTCCCAGGTCAGATCCGCATGAGCGAGTCTGTAGAAAAGAATTAAAAGAGGAACAAGAGCGATCCAGATTGATTTTTCATTCATAAATTTACAGAAGACTGAAAGTAAGAAAGCACCAACACAGAAGCAGACAATCATGCCAAGATGTTCCATACCACGATGAAAACCTTTCTGATCATGCTTTCTAAATAGCTTTGCAACGCCAATTCCAACCTGACGAATATGGTTGGTGCAGAAGGTTGTTGCCATCGGAATACCCTCAGCTTGACGGAATGTATTATACTGCATTGAGGCAATAAAGTTAACAGCGACCTGAACAACAGGATCTGGTACTGTTGTTGGAATAAATCCAATGATAAAAAGAATAAGTGCTTCAAATCCAACAAGCCAAGTGTCCCAGCGAAACAGGCCGTAGTGCTTTATTGGTGTAGGGAGAATCTCAGAGGCAATCGCACCAAGAACATAAGCAGATATTGGAATAAAATAGAAAAGTGCGTGCTTAAAGTTGCCCTCTCCAAGTGAAATTCCCAGCATCAAAAAGTTTGCCGTCTGTGCATTACAGAAAACACCGCCGCGTACAACATATGTGTAAGCACCCATAATACCGGAATTCAGCATTAAAAGATAGAAAACACTTACATGTTCGCATGTAAGATAACCAGAAGAATCATGTCTCAATTTCAGAGTCATTGCAGAACATCTCCTTAATAAAATAGTAGTGTAAAGACATACAATACACTACATATTATTATAAAGCAAAAAGTGATTTTGGACTATGCGCGAAAAGGACAAAAAAACAATGAAAAATATATCGCAAGTTGTCAGTTTCGGGGAAAGAAATAAAAAAGTTCAAGATGCTGAACTTCAAAAATAAAACTTGAACTTTTACGGCTGCCGTGCTATAGTGTGCATGTAGGAAATTGAACTAAGATAATAAGGAGTGGATATGGCAGCATTTGCAGAGCGATTGAAAGAGGCTATGGAATTAAAGGGGCTAAAACAGGCAGATGTTATTCGTCTGGCACAGCCATTTGGAGAGCCGGTCGGCATTCGGATCGGCAAGAGCCATATGAGTCAATATGTAAGTGGCAAGACAGAGCCAAGGCGTGATATTTTAAAGGTTTTGGCGCAGGCGCTTGAGGTAGATTATCTGTGGCTTGAAGGCGATGATGTGGCAATGACAGCAGACAGTCAGCCGGCAAAAGAGCAGCAGAGTAAAAATTCATGGAGTATAGGAGAAGACGGTATGAGAACATTTAATAAATCATCAAAGCTGGACAATGTATTGTATGATGTGAGAGGACCGGTTGTAGAGGAAGCAAAGAGAATGGAAGATGCAGGTATGCATGTTCTGAAATTAAACATCGGAAATCCGGCACCGTTTGGCTTTCGTACACCAGAAGAGGTTATCTTTGATATGCGCCAGCAGCTTACTGAGTGTGAGGGATACTCTGATTCTAAGGGCTTATTCTCAGCAAGAAAGGCAATCATGCAGTATGCACAGTTAAAGAATCTTCCGAATGTTACGATCAATGACATCTATACAGGAAATGGCGTCAGTGAGCTTATCAATCTGTCTATGCAGGCACTTCTTGATGAGGGAGATGAGATTTTAATTCCGTCACCTGATTATCCGCTGTGGACAGCAACAGCTACACTTGCCGGTGGAAAGGTTGTTCACTATATTTGTGATGAACAGGCAGAATGGTATCCTGATATGGATGATATTAAAAAGAAGATAACAGACCGTACAAAGGCCATTGTTTTGATTAATCCAAACAATCCGACTGGTGCATTATATCCAAAGGAAGTATTGATGGAGATTGTAAAAATTGCAAGAGAGCATCAGTTAATCATTTTCTCAGATGAGATTTATGATCGTCTTGTTATGGATGGAGAAGAGCATATCTCAATTGCATCGCTGGCACCAGATCTGTTTTGCGTAACATTCAGTGGCTTGTCTAAATCTCACATGATTGCAGGTTTTCGTATTGGCTGGATGATCTTAAGCGGAAAGAAGGAGATGGCAAAGGATTATATTGAAGGCTTAAACATGCTTTCTAACATGCGACTTTGCTCCAACGTTCCGGCACAGTCTATCGTACAGACTGCACTCGGAGGATATCAGAGCGTAAATAATTATATTATACCAGGCGGCCGTATTTATGAGCAAAGAGAGTATATCTATAAGGTATTAAATGATATTCCTGGCATCAGTGTTGTAAAGCCAAAGGCAGCTTTTTATGCCTTCCCAAAGATTGATACAAAACGCTTCAATATCGTCGATGATGAGAAATTTGCTCTTGATTTCTTAAAGGAGAAGAAGGTTCTGATCGTACATGGAGGTGGCTTTAACTGGAAGCAGCCAGACCATTTCCGTATTGTATATCTGCCGCGTATTGAGATACTTGAGGAATCATTAAACAATTTGCGTGATTTCTTATCGACATATCAGCAGTAAGGGTTGCTTACACTGAGAATCGCTTCACAAGTTTTGCGGAGACTTCAATTTTACAGGTGTGTTGCTTGGACTCTTCAATTTGAGAGAGAAGTTCACGGGCAGCCACCTCTCCCATATAGTGTCTTGGAATTGAGATAGTGGTCAGTGCAGGATCAATTATGCGTCCCTCAGAAATATTGTCAAAGCCTACTACAGCGATATCTTCTGGTACGCGAAAGCCACGCAGTTTCAGCGCTTTAATGGTACCAATTGCAATTAAATCGTTGTCTGCAAAATAGCAGTCAGCGAGTGTATCGGCGCGGTCAATAATGGCGAGCATATCTGCCATAGCACCGTCAATTGTAGGAGAAAGCTGATGGATTATGCAGCGAGAGCGTGACATTCCATTATCCTGCACCGCACGGAAAAATCCCTCCTGACGTTCAGAAAAATTTCGAAGCGGATATGAGGACTGAAGGTATCCAGGCTGTTTTAAGCATCTGCTGATTAAATAGTCAGTGGCAAGATATGCACCTTGTCGGTTGTTTGGCAAAACATAGGTAAAGTCAAGCCCTTCAAAATAGGCATCCATGATGACAACAGGGAACGGAAGTTTAAAAAAAGGTCTGACGACTTCCTCTCGCATTTCTGTTCCAAATAATAGAATGCCCACACAATCAGTTGCGCGTAAATCCTCCAGATAATGATCTAGGTTGTCACGCTTTTCATAGAAATTGACAACTTTTAATTTATAACATTCTTTTTGTATTACAGATTCCATTCCCTCCACCATAGTATCGAAAATAGGAGAATAGGATAAAATAGCATTGTGAGAACGATAGCTGACAGCGTAAATGCTGCCAGCTTTATTTTTTTTAAGAGAAAGTTTTGTAAAATCATAATCATATTTTTCAGCTGCTTCGATAATCATCCTGCGTGTTTCTGTGCTGACGCCAGGCTTATTATTAAGCGCCATAGAAACTGCAGTTTGGGACAGACCAAGTTTTTGTGCCAGTTCTTTGGCAGTAATGGACATAATAGACCTCCTGATTAGAAAATATAATAAAGTGATTGTACATCATGCATCGAAAATACACAAGAAATTTGAATAAAATAAAGTAAAAATAAAGTGAAAAATACTTTATTATCTGTTGGAATAAAGTTGAAACAGAAATATACTAAAGCCAGAAGTTAATTATTAAAACATATCATCAGCAAAAAAAGTGAAAGATTTGATTTTGCTGGGAAGGTGAGGAGAAAAAATGGCAAATATAAAGCTTGGATATGCACCAACAAGAAGAAGTATTTTTAGTGCACCAGATGCGGTAAAATATCGTGGATTGACAGCAGACAGATTACGAGAATTGGGTGTTGATTTTGTTGATATTACGGATGTAAATGAGGAAGGTCTTCTGTATGATGAAGAAGGTCGAAAAAGAATTGCAGAGAAATTTAAAAAGGAAAAGATTGATGGTTTGCTTCTTGCACATTGTAACTTTGGAACAGAGTTTGAATGTGCAAGACTGGCAAAGGAACTGAATGTACCAGTCTTGCTATGGGGACCACTTGACGAAAGACCAGATGAAAATGGTGTACGTCTTCGTGATACGCAGTGTGGATTATTTGCGACAGGAAAGGTATTGCGAAGATTTCGGGTTCCATTTACATATCTGACAAACTGTAGACTGAATGACCCTGTGTTTGAACGAGGAATCCGTGACTTTTTGGCAGTCTGTAATGTAGTAAAGACCTTCCGCAATATGAGAATTCTTCAGATTTCAACAAGACCGTATGAATTCTGGTCAACAATGTGCAATGAAGGTGAGTTGTTGGAAAAGTTTAATATTCAGTTGACACCAATTCCAATGCCAGAGCTTACCGATGAGATGAAAAAGGCAAAAGAGCAGGGAGAAGAAGTAGTAAAGGTTATGCAGTATTGCCGTGAGAACATGGAGATTTGCATCAAGGAAAATGAGCTTGAAAATGTTGCTGCTTTGAAGGTTGCAATGAAGAATTTGATCCAAAAGTATGGATGCCAGGCAGCTGCAATTCAGTGCTGGAATCAGCTACAAAAGGAAATTGGCATTATGCCATGTGCAGCAAATGCGCTGTTAAATGAAGAGGGCATTCCGGTTGTATGTGAGACCGATATTCACGGTGCAATCACAGCACTTTTGGTTGAGGCAGCAGCACTCGATGATACCAGAAGCTTCTTTGCAGATTGGACGATTCGTCATCCAGACATTGCAAACGGAGAACTGTTACAGCACTGTGGACCATGGCCAATTTCAGTTGCAAAGGAAAAGCCAAAGCTGACTTATCCACTTGCATTCTCTCATCCAGGAAGCATCACAGCAGAGGCAAAGCATGGAGAGGTGACACTTGCCCGCTTTGATGGAGATAACGGAAACTACTCAATGCTGTTAGGAAAAGCAAAGGGTGTTGATGGACCAAAAGGAATGGGAACCTATCTGTGGGTTGAGGTTGAAAATATTAAGAGACTGGAAGCAAAAATCGTAGAGGGACCTTATATTCATCACTGTGTAGGAATTCATAAGGATGTTGTAGCAAGACTTTATGAGGCATGCAAGTATATGGGAATCACACCAGATTTGTATGATCCGATTGAAGAGGATGTAAAAGCATATTTAAGAGGTGAATGAGAATGGAAAATTTAAAAGCAAAGGCTTTTGATTTACGAAAAGATGCAGTTGATATTATTGTTGCCGGAAAAGGTGGCCATATCGGCGGCGATATGAGTGTGATGGACATTTTGATTAGTCTGTATTTTTGCCAGATGAATGTGTCACCGGATCGTTTAGAGGATCCAGATCGAGACCGCTTTGTGTTAAGCAAGGGGCATTCGGTTGAGGCTTACTATGCAGTGCTTGCTGCAAAAGGCTTTTTGGATCTGGAAGATGTAAAGGCAAATTTCTCGAAATTTGGTTCCAAATATATTGGACATCCAAACAACAAGCTTCCAGGCATTGAGATGAACTCTGGATCGTTAGGACATGGACTTCCGGTCTGTGTTGGAATGGCACTTGCAGGAAAGATGGATAAAAGATCCTACCGCGTTTATACGGTAATGGGTGATGGTGAGTTGGCAGAGGGCTCTGTATGGGAAGGCTTCATGGCAGGTCATCAGTATCAGTTAGATAATCTGTGTGCAGTCATTGACCGAAATCATCTTCAGATCTCTGGAAATACTGAGGATGTGATGGGGCATGAAAAGTTGGCAGAGCGCATTAGTGCATTCGGCTGGCATGTGATTGAAGTAACAGATGGAAATAATCTAGATCAGTTAAATGCAGCATTTGAGGAGGCGAAGACCGTGAAGGGACAGCCGACTGCAGTGATTGCAAACACAATCAAGGGATTCGGATCAAGCGTGATGGAGAATAAGGCAAATTGGCATCATAAGGTTCCAACACAGGAAGAATATGATCAGATCATAGCAGATTTTGCAAAGCGAAAGGAGGCACTTCTTCATGAATAAGATTCCAAATAGACAGGCAATCTGTGAAGTATTGATGGATAGAGCAAAGGACGATAAGGACATTGTTGTGCTTTGCAGTGACTCAAGAGGTTCCGCATCGATGACCCCATTTGCCGATGCATTTCCAGAGCAGTTTGTGGAGACTGGTATTGCAGAGCAGAATCTGGTCAGTATTTCGGCAGGACTTGCCAAATGCGGAAAAAAGACATTTGCATGCTCTCCGGCTTGCTTTTTGTCAACAAGAAGCTATGAGCAGGCAAAGATTGATGTTGCCTATTCAAATACAAATGTGACACTGATCGGAATTAGTGGCGGTGTCAGCTACGGTGCACTGGGAATGAGCCATCATTCGGCACAGGACATTGCAGCGATGGCAGCAATTCCAAACATGCGTGTCTATCTGCCAAGTGATCGCCATCAGACAAAAAAGTTAATTAAAGGCTTATTAGAGGATCAGAAACCAGCCTATATCCGTGTTGGAAGAAATCCGGTTGAAGATATTTATACAGAAGAAAATTGTCCGTTTGAGATGGACAAGGCAACTGTGTTAAAGGAAGGAACGGATGTTGCAATTATTGCATGTGGCGAGATGGTTCGCCCGGCAGTAGAGGCAGCAGAGGTTTTGAAAGAGCAGGGAATTTCGGCAAGTGTCCTTGATATGTACTGTGTGAAGCCACTTGACAAGGATGGCGTGATCAAGGCAGCAAAGAATGCAAAAGTGGTGATCACTGCAGAAGAGCATGCACCGTTTGGAGGTCTAGGCTCTATGGTGGCACAGGTTGTCGGTGAGAATTGTCCGAGAAAGGTGATCAATATGGCACTTCCGGATGCACCGGTGATCACAGGAACCTCAAAAGAAGTATTTGATTATTATGGACTGAATGCACAGGGAATTGCAAAGAAAGCAGCAGAGGCATTGAAAGGATAAATGAATGGCAGCATATATAATCAGCATTGACCAGAGTACGCAGGGAACAAAGGCACTTTTGTTTGATGAGACAGGAACGATTGTGCGTCGAACTGACTGTGCTCACAGACAGATTGTCAATGAGAAGGGATGGGTTTCACATGATCCAGAGGAGATCTATCGAAATGTGCTTACTGTCGTTTCCAAGCTTCTAGAAGGAATTGATGCAAACTGTGTGGTTGGTGTAGGAATTAGTAATCAGCGAGAGACTACAGTTGCATGGAATAAAATCACTGGCAAGCCATATGGAAATGCAGTGGTATGGCAGTGTGCGAGAGCAACAAAGATTTGCGAGCGAGAGTCCATCGTGCTGATGGCAGATGCGATACAAAAAAAGACGGGAATGAAACTATCACCGTATTTTCCGGCTGCAAAGCTTGCATGGATTCTAGAAAATGAAGAGGGCGCGAAAGAGGCAGCAGGTAAGCATGAAATTTGCCACGGAACCATTGACAGTTGGCTTGTCTACAAGCTGACAGGTGGAAAGGAATATCGAACCGATTATTCCAATGCATCAAGAACGCAGCTGTTTAACATTTTTGAATTAAAATGGGATGAACAGCTATGCCATCTATTTGAAATTGATCCGGAAAATATGGCAGAGGTGACAGACTCCGATGGGGTATTTGGTGAAACCGATTTTGATGGAATTTTGCCAAAAAAGGTGCCAATTCACAGTGTAATGGGCGATTCTCATGGCGCTTTGTTTGGACAGGGATGTTTACAGCCGGGTAAAATTAAGGCAACATACGGTACCGGCTCTTCGATTATGATGAATATTGGAGAAAAGCCGATTTTAAGTACACATGGTGTTGTGACATCGCTTGCCTGGAAAATAGGCGGACATGTCAACTATGTGTTGGAGGGAAATTTAAATTATACAGGTGCCGTAATCACATGGCTCAAGGATGATTTGGAATTGATCTCGTCAGCGGCTGAGACAGAGGCGCTTGCGAATAAGGCAGTAAAAGAGGATGGACTGTATTTGGTGCCGGCATTTAGCGGACTTGGTGCACCATACTGGGACAGTGACGCGAGAGCAACAATTGTCGGAATGAGCAGGACAACCAGAAAGGCAGAGCTTGTAAGAGCAGCACTTGAGTGTATTGCTTATCAGATTACAGATGTTGTAAAAGCCATGTCTGAGGATTCTAAAATTTGTATTGGACAGTTGTGTGTAGATGGTGGTCCGACTAGAAATGCGTATTTGATGCAGTTTCAAAGTGATCTGTTAACTGCTGATGTGATGGTGCCGAATGCAGAGGAGCTATCGGCAATCGGTCCGGCATATGCGGCAGGACTTCGACTTGGACTGTGGGATGAAACGATTTTTATAAAATTAAAGAGAACTGCTTATAAGCCTTCTATGGAAGATAAAAAAAGAACTCAAAAATATGCAGGCTGGAAAGAAGCAGTAAAGTCGGTACTTTGCCATAACAAAATGGCAGGAAAGGATTGAAAAAAATGCATGGAATTACATTGACATCAGCCCCGTCTGACTGGGAGATTTTGCAGCAGACAGACAAAAAGGCCACGGTAACATTAAAGGGAAGCTTTCAGGTACATCCGGCGGCAATACAGGTAGGAGTCGATCATGTCACACCGATTGCGCGTGTCATGAGAGAAGATGACAATATGACCGTGATTCCGTGGACAAAAGCCGATCATTTTACTTGCGATGACCAGTTTCGCGGAACATTTGATATTACGCTGACACTTCCGGCAGGAGGTCCATATCGAATCGATACCAGTCTGGAGACAAAGAGTACCATTCCAGATCTGACTTGGTTATACAGAGGAGATTGTGTGCTTCACCTTGGTGTTGGAAACTTGTTTATCATTGCCGGACAGTCCAATTCAGCCGGATACAGCCGTGATTTCTGTGCAGATGCACCAAGCATGGATGTACACTTATATCGAAACAGAAGTCGTTGGGATATTGCAAGCCATCCGATGAATGAGAGTACATTTGCCGGTTCTCTGGCAAACGAAGAGATGGGTGTGCCTGGTGTATCTCCATATCTTTCCTTTGGAAAGACCTATGCAAAGATGACAGGAATGCCGGTTGGCTTGATTCAGACTTCACTTGGAGGTTCTCCAATGGAGAGATGGAATCCAAAAGATGGTGATTTGTATCAAAATATGATTGATAAAATTCACCAGACAGGCGGACATTATGCTGGAATTTTGTGGTACCAGGGCTGTTCAGACACCAATCCAGAACCAGCAGCTCAGTACTTTGAGCATTTTCGTGACTATGTGGAGGCAGTCAGAGCCGAGCTTGGCTATCAGATCCCGGTATTTACGATGCAGTTAAATCGTCAGATTAACGGTATCAACGATGAGTGCTGGGGAATGGTTCGCGATGCGCAGGCAAAAGCTGCTGAGAAAATTCCAGGTGTGTCCATTCTGACCACAACAAATTTAAGTCTGTGCGATGGCATTCACAATACAGCTCAGGCAAATGTGGCACTTGGCGAGAAGCTGGCAAAGCAGTGTGCAGAGGTGTTAAACGGGGCAGAGGAGTATCAGCCACCGAAATTAGTAACGATCGAGCGGACAGATGAGGCAGAGCAAAAGGCATTCCAGTTAGAGGGAAGCAAGATCTGGTTAAAGCTCACATTTGAGCATGTGAAGAATTGCTTTTTGGTTTACTCAGCAGTTGGAAAAGACAGTGGTTTTACATTGACCGATCAGGATGGTGAGGTTGAAATTCTTCATATCAGAGGAAATCGAGAGAACAAAAATCATCTGTATCTGGAGCTTGCGAGAGAAGTAGCAGATGAGGCAGAGCTTTCTTTTGCATGGCAGGCAGATCCAATCAAGCAGCCGCCGGTAGATGAGGTGACATTCCTTCCAGTTCTGTCCTTCTATAAAAAGAAGATTACATTGAAGTAAAAAAATAGGAAAAAAGCCCCTTAAAACAGACACGAATCAAAGAACTGTTTTAAGGGGTTTTAAAAAAGAAAACTTAGCGTGAGGTTGCAACTGCAATGCCGCGGCCCTGATCACCGACAGCACAGTAGAAGTGGTAGACGGTGCCATTATGTTGTAAGACATATGGCTTATGGGCAAACAATTTGTCGTAACCTTCTGTTGGCTTTACGAGAGGCTCACCGTCCCATTTTGTCCAGTGGACAAGGTCTTTCGAGCAGGCAAATGTGTCATAGGCCATTCCATCGCGAGCAACAAAATAGTGCATGACCCAGAGATCCTCAAAGCGGATCACTTGCGGATCACCAGCAATGTTCCAGCGGTCTTCGATTTCATTTTCGACGACACAGTTTTCTCCAAAACGCTTCCAGTGAATCATATCGCGGCTGACAGCCATTCCAATTTTCTCAATGCCAAAACGGCCAGCCTTGGCATTGTAAAACATAACAAATGGCCAGCCAAGTGATTCGTCTGAATCGAAAATGACATTGCTCTTATAGAGTGTGGTCGTCTCAAATGGGCGAACATCGTAATCGGTATTGGTTAAAATGGGATCAGGAAGTCTTGTAAAGCTTCCAGGTGTCAATGTGTCAGACCAGGCAATGCCCATTTTTAGTGGGTCGGGTTCATAGCCTGGCAGGCAGCCGCCGATATAAGTCATCCAATATTTATTGTCCCAAGTGTGGACACTGTGGTCACCGTCCCAGTCGGTATCAAGAAGACAGATGCTTCCATCTGCCTGCAGACAGTCCCAACCAGACTCTGTATGGGCAAGCAGTTTTCCAACCGGTGTCCAGTGGAGCAGATCATTTGAAGTTGCAAGCCAGGTTTCATAACCCTCGCGTTCGGCACCTGGAACATGTTTTGCATAGGCCATTGCAAAGGTGCCATCAGGCCGCCTAAAAATATTAGGGCAGTCGATATTTGCGCCCTCCTCGAAAAGTACAGGGCCGTATTTGATTGGTGTTTTCATTGCGTCATAGACGTGTTGCATTTGCTCTTTTGTGATTTTGTGTTCTACCATTTTTGTACCAGCCTTTCTCAAAATCGTTCAAAACAAAAAATGTTATTGATTATAATTGTTTGTAATAGTTGCAATTAATAATAATTAATAGCAATTGTAGCATGGCAAAATAGCAAGCGTCAATGGAAGAACTAATGAAGAAAAACAAAGATTTTTACATAGACCGTTGAAGCAATTCTATATTCTTTTTAGAAGAAAAAATTTATAATAAAATTACGAATAGAAAATGGAGGATATTAATATGAAAGCAGCATTGGTTTATACAAGTACAACACCAGAGTTAATTGAACTTGTGGAGAAAGAGGTAACAAAGAATATCGGAACAGATGCAGAGATCATCAGTCTGCAGGACCCAAGCATTTTGGCAGAGGTTCGTGAGGCAGGCTATGTAACCAAAACAGCAGCAGCCCGTCTGATTGGCATGTATATGGAGGCAGTTGCACAGGGAGCAGATGCCATTTTAAATATCTGTTCATCAGTAGGTGAGGTTGCCGATTCTGTACAGACAGCAGCAGCCTATATTGGTGTTCCGATTGTCCGCATTGATGAGGAAATGTGCAGGGAAGCAGCTCGTCTTGGAAAAAGAATAGGTGTGCTTGCAACATTGGCAACAACACTGGAGCCGACGAAAAACACCATTTCTCGTGTCGCAAGAGCAATGGGAAAGCATGTCGAGCTTGTAGATGGATTGATTGACGGTGCATTTGGCTTAAATCAGGAAGAGTTTCGTAAGCTCTTGTTAGAGGCAGCAGGAAAGATCAAGGATGATGTTGATGTGATTGTACTTGCACAGGGATCTATGGCCTATGTCGAGGAAGATCTCCATGAAGCATATGGCATTCCAGTTCTCTCTAGTCCACGTTTTGGTGCGATTGAATTGAAAAAAGCATTGCAGGAGAAAGGAATGTTAGCATGATTACAGATACAAGAAAATCACCGGGAGCTAAGGTTTCTTCTATCTCCTACAATGATGTCGAGTGGACAGGAGGCGTTTATAAAGAGCGCTTTGACACCTGTGCCGATGTAACAGTTTCTCATTTGCAGCATATGTTTGAGAGCAAAGAGATTAGCCATGTAGTGGAAAATTTCAAAATCGCAGCAGGTGAGGAAGACGGCGAGTTTAACGGAACTGTATTTGGCGATGGCGATTTTTATAAATGGATGGAGTCAGCTGTCTATACGGCAGTAAAGACAAACAATCAGAAATTGTTGGATCAGCTAGAAGATTATATTGCGCTGTTTTCAAGGGCACAGCAGACGGACGGTTATCTTTCAACAAAGCAGATCATCGGTGAGAGACAGGGAAATGGTGTATCCCGTCAGGGCGACATCAATGATTTTGAAGTCTATAATATGGGACATATGTTCACGTCAGCCTGCCTGTATTATCGTCTGACAGGAAGGGACAGCTTTTTGAAGGTGGCAGAAAGAGCAGCCGGCTATTTAAAGAATCTCTACGAGGAGGCAGCTCGTACAGGTGAGGTAAAAACAGCAGTTTGCCCGTCCCACTATATGGGTCTGATTGAACTGTACCGCACCACTGGAAAGAAAGAATATTTAGATTTGGCAAAGCTGGCAGTTGAACTTCGCGACTCGGTAAAAGAGGGATTAGATGACAATCAGGACCGTATTCCATTAAAAGAACATAGAAAAATTGTGGGACATGCTGTGCGCGCTAACTATTTGTATGCGGGTGTGGCTGATCTGTATATGGAAGATACGGATGAAGACTATAAGACGGTATTGGAATCTGTATGGCATCACTTAGTAACACAGAAAATGTATCTGACAGGTGGCTGTGGTGCTCTGTATAATGGCGCCTCTCCGTATGGAAATTTCTTCCATCATCAGCTTGTTCATCAGGCATATGGCTATGAGTATCAGCTTCCGAATGTGACAGCCTACAATGAAACCTGTGCATCGCTTGGAGGTGTGTTCTGGGCATGGCGTATGTTCTGCATCGATCCCAAAGCCGAGTATATGGATATGCTAGAGCGCATGATGTTAAATGTAAATCTGGCTGGCATTAGCATGGATGGAAAGCGCTTCTTCTATGAAAATATGCTTCGTAGGGCGAAAGAGCTTCCATATGAGCTTGTATGGGGACAGGAGAGAACCGAGTATATTTTAAGCTATTGCTGCCCACCCAATCTTGCTAGAACCATTGCAGAGTCGGCAGAATATGCCTATGCAGTTGATAAGGATGGCGTGTGGACTGGTCTGTACGGAGCAAATAAAGCGCACTTCAAACTGGAAAATGGTGCAAACTTTACACTTGTTCAAAAGACACAGTATCCGTCGAATGGAACGATTGCATTTGAAGTGGAAGAAAGTAATGAGATTCCTTTCTTGCTTCATCTTCGTATTCCATCATGGGCAACAGCAGGTGTCCTAGTAAACGGAAACAATGCAATTCGTCTTACCAAAAAGCATGCGGGAACCTATCAGACAATCGAGGTGACAGATCCAAAGAATGCCTGCATTTGTCTAAAGCTTGAGATGAAGCCGAGACTCACAAGAGGACATGGACTGATTGAGGAAGATCGAAATCAGGTAGCAGTAGAGTATGGACCATTTGTCTACTGTATGGAATCTCCAGATGTCGATGTGGAATACTTAGAGGATCTTTTGATGCCGCTCGATCCAGGTTTTGAGCCAGTTGAATATGAGATCGAGGGACGCAAAATTCAGGCATTAGAGGGAACGATGCTTCAGATTTGTCATCAGCCGGAAAGCTTTGAGAGAGATGCATTGTATCAGCAGTTAGAGCCTGAGAACGTAAAGGCAGTGCATGTCCGCATGATCCCGTACTATGCGTGGGACAACAGAGGACGCGGTGAGATGATGATTTGGATGCCACTTGCTTGGCGAACTGTCAAGGAATAAGCACAGGAGAAAGAGATGATTAACAAGATAGAGGAACAGGAAAAAAAGGAAAAGGCATCGCTTTTTTTGCAGTGTGAAGCTCTTTTTGTGGATCCAGATGCTAGAAAAAAGATTGATGAGTTGTTTGAAAAGGAATATCAGGATTTCACAAAGAAAGTGATTGTGTTAGACGATGATCCGACCGGAATTCAGACCGTGCATGATGTGGATGTCTATACCGATTGGACAAAGGAAAGCCTAAAAAATGGGCTTTCCTCACCAGAAAAGCTTTTCTTTGTGCTGACCAATTCAAGAAGCTTTTCGGCACAAAAGACCACACAGGTTCATACCGAGATTGCAGAAAATGCAGCCGAGGCAGGCAAAGAGACGGATGCCAAGTTTTTGATGATTTCACGCGGGGATTCCACTCTTCGTGGATATTATCCGCTTGAGACACAGATACTGAAAAATACATTAGAGTCCAAATTAAGTCTGCAGTTTGACGGAGAGGTGTTATGCCCATTCTTTAAGGAAGGCGGCCGCTTCACGGTAAATGGTGTGCATTATGTGACAGAGAAGGATACACTTATTCCGGCAGGAATGACTGAATTTGCAAAGGACAAAACCTTTGGCTATGAGCATTCATTTTTGCCAAATTATATAGAAGAAAAAAGTGATGGCAAGGTGAAGGCAGAAGAGGTGGCACTTGTCAGCCTAGAAAAGCTTCGCAAGTTACAGTTTGACGAGATTGAAGCCGAGCTTTCAAATAGAAAGGGGTACACCTGGATTGTCGCAGATGCAATCGAGGAGGCAGATGTGAAGGCATTTGCGATTGTCCTGATGCGTCTGATGAAGAAAGGCAAAAATTATTTGATTCGAAGTGCCGCTGCTGTGCCAAAGGTATTTGGCAATATCTCGAATCGTCCACTTTTAACAAAAGAGGAACTGACAAAAGAATATAACCCGAATGATCAAACATATCTTCCGGGTGGAATGGTTTTGGTAGGCTCCCATGTAAAGAAAACGACGAGACAGCTAGAATGCTTAAAGGAATCAAACTGTCCACTTGAGTGGATCGAATTTCATGTAGCAGAGTGGAAGAATGAAGGCGGTCTTGAAAAAGAAGCAGCCACCTGTGCAAGTCTTGCAGAAGCAGCGATGGCGAATGGAAAGACAGCAGTTGTCTATACCAGCCGCACCGTGATTGACTTGAGTGATCAAACACCGGAGCAGTTACTGGCAATTTCGGTTCGCATTTCAGACGCGCTTACCAGTGTTGTAAGCCGCTTAGCGAAGCGCCCGCGCTTTTTGATTGCAAAGGGTGGAATTACATCAAGTGATGTCGGAACCATTGCGTTAGCTGTGAAAAAAGCGCGCGTGTTAGGTCAGGTTCAGCCGGGAATTCCGGTCTGGAAAATTGGAGAGGAGAGCCGTTTTCCGGGAATGTCCTATATTATTTTCCCAGGAAATGTTGGCGATGAGGATACACTTCGAAAAATTGTGGAGGTTTTAAACAGATGAGAAAAGTAATTATTTCACTGGCTCCGGTCAAGGCAGGAACACCGATTGACCGTGTGGCATTGGCAGAGGATGTAAAGAGCTGTGTTGAGGCTGGTGCAGCAATGTGTCATTTGCACTGTCGTCGTCCAGATGGTTCACTGACACCGGACACCACCGAATTTATCGCTGAGTTTGAGGAAATTTTAAAGAGAACTGATGTGGTTGTACAGGCATCGACTGGTGGTGTATCGGATTTGACCATTGAAGAGAGATGCAATCCGCTTGATTATTGGAGAGTAGAGAGTTCTTCATTAAATGGTGGAACAACCAATCTTGGTGATGCTGTTTATATCAATACATTTGATCAGATTGATTATTGTGCAAAGGCTTCCTATGACAGAGGAATCATTCCGGAGGTTGAAGTATTTGATATCGGAATGATTTATAACATTGAGAGAAGCAAGCAGAATACAGCTTATCGTACACCTGTATTTTATAATCTAGTATTTGGTCATAAGGGTGGTATGCAGCCAGATATCACCTGCCTGCAGGCATTTCGCTCGGCTGTACCAGCAGATGCAAAGTGGGGCGTAACTCATTATGGCCGCGATAACTGGGAGTTTTTGGCGGCAGCAATTGCAATGGGCGCAAGTATTGTTCGAATTGGATTTGAGGACAGTGCTTATCTGGCACCAGGAAAAGAGGCAACACAAAATTATGAGGTTGTTGCGCGCTTGGTAGAGTTGATCCATGCAATGGGCTTGGAGACGGCAACACCTGACGAGGCAAGAAAAATTATGGGTACGTTGCCAAGAAAAAAGGCCTAAATAAAACAAAAAGCAGTATCTATAAATGCTGCTAGTTACACGAACGAGGCAGTAAACATCATATTGTTAGCTGCCTCGTTCATGTATCCGTATATTATTTATTGAGCAGAAATTAACTTCCATTGTGCAACCGTCTGCAAAACCAGACCTTTACTGCCATCATATACTATATCAAAATGTTCCAAATCTCCTTCTTCATCTAAACATATTTTAGAAATATCATATACACGATATAGTGATCCTATATCTTTCCACAGTTGACTCAAAAAAATTGATGAATCTTTCAATACTTCTTCTGCAGTATGCTCACAAATCCAAGATTCCCCCTGCCCGCTTATTGTTTTCCATGATGTTGTTAATTCAGGTTTTACTTCATTAATGCAGCGTTCTGTATCGTACTCACTACTTAAATGGTATACTGCTCTTGCTAGAAGATTTTCCTGTGAAAATGAAAATCCTGCCTCTGCATAGGGTTCCAGAAACTGCATAGAATCCATTGAGATGCTATATAGCTGAATATACTGTATTCCATCAAGCTCTGGTATAAATACTGTATAGCATCCACGATCCATCGCACCAGTTTCTTCGATCGGATCATAACGCCAAGCATAATGGCTTAATGCCTCTTCAGTTTGATCTTTCGTTGCACCATAATCCAGATCAAATGGAATTTTTGAAAAATCCTGATGCATCATATCTTCAATCTTGCAATACTGAAGTAAAAGATTCACTTTTGTTTCAGCCTCTTGATTATGCACCATACAACTAAGAATTTGATCTTCATCTGTTAGAGACCAAAACATAATTATCTGATTTTCACTTTTTAAGGCATAGTCGGCAGGTATATACCCTTTTGCCTGTGCCCACTCAGAAACTTCTTCTATTATAGAGGTTCCGTCTATTTTATCATCATATTCAATCGAAAATTCATAGCAAGCTTTTTGCTTTTCCATTTGATCACTTAAAAATTCAATACCGGTAATTATGCTATTTGTGTATACTTCCGGCACGTTCGATGCAAATGCATTCACTATACCACTCTGTCCCATTAATAACATCGTTCCAAGTATTATACTTTTCTTAGCCATAGTGATAATCCGCTCCTTTCGCTTTGCTCAAGACGTAAAATGTCATGAAAATATTCCACCAAGTCTTTTTTTAACAATTCTTACTGTATAGAATCGGTATACTACAATATCACAGGGGGAAGAGAGTGCTGTCTGGCTTGACTAATGAATACACAAAATTATATGTACAGTATGCCTGCGCTGTTTTTGCAAATGATAAAGGCGTCACTTATGATGAGAACTACCATTTTTTGACATACACGAATGGTCGGAAAACTTTGGAACAATGGCTATTCGCTAGGAATTACAAGATCAACGAATCTTTGTACGCGTGACTCATTATCGGTAGGATTTTTCTACATTATACAAATAGAACAGGCTCTCATGATAGTTAAAAATCAAGAATAATCAAAGACCGCTCCAATATACGTTGAAAGTTTTCAATCCATCTGATGTAGTAACTGATCCATTTACTTCATAAGTACTTCCACCAATAACAGGATGGTCTACATTTATATAGTATCCAGTTGGAAATAGCTTAGTAGTCGAATATGTAGTATCTGGTGACATCGGGGAAAATGTGCATATAATTTCATATCCAGTGCGAAGACCATCATATGTATAGCCAGGAGGTGCATAGTTAATATAGGTTGTTCCTTTCAGTGGAGCACCATAAACTGTAAAACGACAATTTAGTGCTGAAATCATTGCCTGCTGTGCTCCTGACAATGAATAGTACGCTTTTATTCCAGATGGATTAATTTGCCTTGAGGATCCATTTGTTGTATATGTTGTTTGAAGAGTTAAATAAATCGGTGCGTTCCTTAATTCTGCAGGTGCAAAGGCCCTTGATCCAGTATTGCATACTGAAATATCAGAATGGTGAAAAGAGGTTGGCGCATATTCTTCTTGTTTTTCTTGTAGACCCATTACAATGTACTTTTGTATTATTCCACTTTCAAACACATTATTAACAGAGATTGCGTTGCATGTGGTATCTGATAGCATAGTATTTAAAGCTGTATTTACATTAATATATTCAATATTTGTACAATCCATTACATCAATGCCAATACTATTTAAAAAATCTTGCATTGTTAAATATGTATCTGATTTCTGGTCTGCAAACGTAATGTTACATACTAATAGCATAATTACAAAAGATAGGATTACTATTTTATTTAATTTTATCTTTACCATACTAATCTCCTTCCCTCATTAAGTTGGATGCACATATGAGTTAGACATGACAATGCCAGTATCCATACGAATTTTTGCGCTCAACCATCGATATCCTTAAAGCTGACTTTAATTTACTACTTCATTCCATTCACTTTCCCTTCGGTGATTTTTGCCTACATATTTACTCTGTAACTATATATTATCATTTTTTAATAGCAATATCAATCTTATTGATTGTTTTTTTACTATAAATATGCGACTTCTGCTTCTACTTGATTAAAACATCGTATTTGACTGAAATTATGAAGGGTATATACTAGTTAACAAAAACCAGACACAAATTTTAATTTTTTCACAGTAGAAATGGATTGCCTGTTCAACATCACAGATTTCGAGTTACATTTTTGTTTGGTTAGATGGAGTGTAGCAAGTCTTCTGTAAATGTCAAGCCTGCTGTTCACCACCTTATATCGTTGTGGTGTAAGATATTTTAATGCGTAGCATTGGCAGAGGAATTATTCCAGAGGTTGAGGTCTTTGATATTGGCATTGAGAGAAGCAAGCAGAATACAACTTATCGCACACCTGTATTTTACAATCTGGTGTTTGGTCATAATGGCGGTATGCAGCCAGATATCATCTGTGTGCAGGCATTTCGCTCGGCTGTACCATCAGATGCAAAGTGGGGCGTAACCCATTACGGCCGTGACAATTGGGAGTTTTTAGCGGCAGCAATTGCAATGGGCGCAAGCATTGTTCGAATTGGTTTTGAGGACAGTGCTTATCTGGCACCAGGAAAAGAGGCAACACAAAATTATGAGGTTGTTACGCGCTTAGTAGAGTTGATTCATGCAATGGGCTTAGAGACTGCAACGCCAGACGAGGCAAGAAAAATTATGGGTACGCTGCCAAGAAAAAGGCCTAAATAAAACAAAATCTTGCAATTTCACCTGATCTGTATTATATTGTGTACATAGAAAAAATAGTCGAAAATATGTACGCATCTGTGCGTGCAACAGTAAAAAACGATTGTTTGATCTGTAAACTGCCGTGGAAGAATCATTCCACAAGCAATTGAATCTTATATGAAAGATTCGATTCAAAAGATTTGATTCAAAAGATTCCCAATGGGAAGGTATTGATGAGCGAAAGGAGGGGCTATGCCAAAGGCAAGAAAGAAAAAGAACAGTTCTTTTCAGACAACCATTACAAAGAGTGTTTTTCTGTATGGTCGGCCGAATAAAGAAAAGCTTGTCCTGTTACAGCAGATGCAGGATTTCTATACAGCGCTCATCAATCGTGACATTGAGCTGCTAGAGCAAAATCCTGCTATCGTGCTTCAACTGGTAAAGAACGATAAGAAAGATCCAGAAATGCGAAAACTGGAAAAGGCCATTCGCACGGAAGGAATCAACTCTGCGTTTTGCCAGAATGCATTCGATGCGGCAGTGGTGCAGCTGTCAAGCCGACTGAACAATATCCGGCTTGATCTTCTATCAGAAGGGATGGGGATTTTTGCCCAGTCGAAGGTATTGTTTGCCATGTCGATCATGGGATGCGCCAAACAAAAGATGGAAGAAACCATGCAGCAGATGGAAGGCACGTTCTATGAGGACTGCACAAAAACACTTCATGAACTGTCTGAAAAAGAGTTTTCAAATCTGCAGATGGAATTTCAGGAGCGATACGCTTCAAAATCATTGGAATATCGGATTCCACAGCTTCTCTTTGTATCCGTTCCATTGGATTCCCGTTTGATGAAGATCGAACAATCAACGGATACCAAAATGCCTTATGTAATCACGATTACAAATCCGCTCAAAACAAGACAACGCATCACGATTCCGATTGATACCAGCAGCCATTCCCTACATAAAATTCAGTGTAACAAGATGGCAGGAACGGTTTTGATGCAGATACGAAGGGGAAACCTTCGGATTGGCTGGTCCTATGATTCCGCCAGACAGCAGCCGGCAACAACGAATTGTATTGGAGTGGATACCGGGATTTCCGACTGTTTTCATACATCCGATGGACGGGCAATCGGTTCCATGAGTCCGGTAATTGACTTTTATCACAAAGAGGTCGAGCCGGCCTTTGCAGAACTCGCAAATCTTCGGAATAAAAAGCGAAAAATCAAACACTTTTTAAGAAAACATGATCTGCCGGAGGATGTGAGACGTTCTCTCATCCAAAAGATGGATCGTCTGGAACAAATGATTCAGACTGCAAAAGCACCATACCGTAGAAAACGCTGCTACTATGCACAGTTGGATCATGAAATTAAGAAATCGGTTACAACCTATGTGGACAGTATTTCTAAAGATACACTCACTGCGATTGAGAGATTGGATATCAAAGAGTTCAATAAGAGCCGTAAGGTTAATGGAATGTTTTCTACGTTTGCCCGCGGAAAGCTTCAAAGAAAGCTGATGGAGGCACTGAATCAGAAAGGATGCGACTTCTTTGAGGTGGAGCCTGATTTTACAAGTCAGGTATGTCCGGTATGCAGCAATCTAAATGCAGAGAATCGACAGTCAAAAGGATTCTGCTGTACGAGCTGTGGTTATCAGGATGATGCAGACAACGTTGGTGCTGTCAATATCCGAAACCGTGCAGGCGATAAAGAGATCCTGGAGTTATGTAAGGAAAATCAATACAATCATAAGAATTTACAGAATGCGATTAAGATCGTATATGAAAAACGACATATCGCATATGAGGAAAAACAAGCAGCATCTGCATGAAAGCAGATGTGATCCCATAACGCCTTCAATGATGTTACGGGATTGCATTTGTAAGTAGAGCAGAACATAGGACTTACCACCATCTTCTTACGGCACGACTGTAAGATGGATTGTCTGGCGAGGATCTTCCTGTGCTATGCGTATTGTATAGCGCGGACTGATTTTCAAAGGGGCGATCATTGAATGATCGGTATCCAAAGGAAACTTTGGATGCTCGACCATTCAATGACCGAGTAGGTCACTTACTTAATAAAGATCAAGTCCTAGATTTGGGCACACAATCTTCATCCACTCATTGGCAAGAATCTGATGTCCACATACGGTTGGATGGACACCATCCCATACCCAGTAGTCAGGCTCGCGAATCTCACAAAGCTGATTGAATTTGTCCTGAAGAGGGACAAAAATGGTTTTGTTTCGCTCGGCAAGAAGTCTTGTCTTTTCCTGAAGAGGTTTCATTAAATCATTCCATTTCTTGAAATGCTCTTTTCTCTCACCGACAGGTAATAAAAAAGGTTCACATAAAACAAGAAGAAGATCTGGGTTTTGTTCTTTGGCTTCATCAATTAAAAGCTGATAGATCTTTTCAAAGCGGTCTGGATCAGAACCGGCATTTTCGTAGATGGTGCTTCCGCAGTCATTGATTCCGACTAAGATGCTTAACACATCTGGATGCAGGTTTAGCGTATCCTCTTTCCAGCGACCATACAGATCAGCAACACGGTTTCCAGAGATGCCCCGGTTGATAAATTTTAAATTGCGCTCTGGATAGCGTGAGCCTAACAGTGCATTGACGACAAAGGCATAGCCGTGTCCCATCTGGTGGTTAAGATCCCACTCATTTTCCTTTCCGCGAAGTCGTTTTCCGTCTGTGATGGAGTCACCCTGAAACAGGATAACCGTTTCTTTTTTTGTTGACTCATTTATAATCTCACTCATTATTTCCTCCATTTTATGCCATCGGAATTTTTAGTACAAAAGCTAGTTTCGCAGGCTCTTTCTTTGGTAGCTGAACCAAAAGAGCTTCGTCTGTCTGCTCGAAAGAAAGTGGCGTGTCAGATCCAACCAAGGAGACAGAAGGAATAGAAGATAACTCACCATTTTTTCGAAGTGTATGGATTTTTAAGGCACTGTCAGCCGGCCATCCCATTGCAATGACATAGAGATTGCCATTGTTTGTGGTAAAGCGAAAATCGCGCTCTCCAAGCTCATTGCCGCGCACATCTGCAGCATCGCCGTTTTTGATCTGCTCATGGAGCTTGTCAATGTCGAAATTTTCATCCTTTTGCGCGGCTGGTCCTTCAGCAGCAACCGTAAATGGACGAGAGCCGTAGATGGCCTCTCCGTTTACCTTGAGCCAGTCACCAACTGCATAGAGCTGCTTTTTGGCATCTGGATGGAAGGAGCCGTCTGCCTGAGGTCCAATATTTAACAATAGATTTCCATTTTTGGAAACAATATCGCATAACTGCTCAATGATCTTTTTTGCTGGTTTGTACTTTGGATTTTGTACAATACACCAGGTAATATTGTCCTCAAGTCGGTCATCAGACTGCCATACAAATGGCTTTGGCTCAGCAAAGTGACCGCACTCAAGATCATAGACACCGATTCCAGCTGGGAAGTCTTCTTGTTTGTAGGTGATAATGCCATCAGTATGGCCGGTTGTGTGATAGTAGTGGTCTGCAATCTGATAGCGGTAAGATTCCCCAATGATGCAAGTGCGGCTGTCAAAGTAGATTGCATCTGGGCTATATTTGTCAATAACTTCAAGAACCTTATCTCGCCATGTTGCATTAAATTTGTCATCTGGATAGCGGTATGGCAGATAGCGGTTCGTCTCAAGAGGAAGGGCAGGACCGTAGTAAATTTCATTTTTCGGATCGTAGACGTCAGCCTCATTGTCTGTAGACATAAACCATCCCCACAACCATTGATGGTGGAATGTGGCAATCAATTTAATATCGCGCTCTCGAAAGGCTTTTGCACACTCACCAAAGACATCGCGGTGAGGACCACAATTGACACTGTTGATTGGATTCACAGAGCTGTCCCACATAGAGAAGTTATCGGCATGCTCGGTGACAGGACCGGCATAGCGTGCTCCGCTTTTGACAACCAGATCAGCCCATTCTTCAGGATCGAAGGCTTCTCCTTTCATCATTGGGATAAAGTCTTTGTAACCGAAATCGTGCAGTGAACCAAAGTGCTTTTCATGATAGCAGTTTTGCTCAAGTCCTTTGCAGTACATGTTTCGAGAATACCACTCATTTAGGCAGGCAGGGACGCTGTATGGCCCCCAATGAAAAAAAAGTCCGAATTTTGCATCCTGAAACCACTTAGGAACCGGCTGCTGTACCGAAGTCCAGTCAATATTGGTTGTGTGTTTACTGTCCATAGTATTTCTTCCTTTCTAGAGTTAGTTGCTCTTGGCAGTTGAATTTGTATTGCTTTTTTCTTGCAATGTGTGATAGATGTCATTTTGACGTTTAATATAATCGTCAATCCCCTGCTTTTTTAGTTCATCAATCTCTTCGTCCCAGATTGAGAGGGCAGGCTCAGAGCCGATGATTGCTTTGATAAAACAGGAGAAGGCATTTGTTGTGCTAAACAGCTCAGAAGACTCCTTTGGTGAAATCAAGAAATCATAAGGGCGGCTGATCAGCGTAGCATGTTCTTTATTCCAAGTGACATCTTTGTTGGCAAGTGTAACACAGTGCTTTCCATAGCGGGCAAAATTCATCTCATTTAATTCAAAATCGTCATCAGAACCACCCCAGGTAGCAAGACCGCTGAATAATACAATACTAGGGTACTTGTTTTCAAGAAGCGTTAAAAGAGAGGTTTTGCTGGTGTCAAGAAGACAGGTATAGTTTCCAGAAGAATCGATCTTATAATCGACATTTTCTAGTCCATATTTACTCATATGTAAGCCCTCCTCTGACAAAAGAAAATCAAACAGGGCTAGGATACGCTCCATTTTTTCTTCATCAACCGAAGAAGAGATAAAAGATTCGGACCAGAAAGGACTGCTGCTGTTACAATAGATTGTGCCATCTGGAGCCGGAAACATCGGGAGAACATCTACACATTCCTCAAAAGGTTTGTCATTGTAAAGATCCCACTGCTCGGCCAGAAGCTGAAAGGAGCTTGGTGAAGATTTGTATTCTAACGCACCAAGCTTGCCAGAAACAAAGTCAGTGATCACTTCATTTGGATTTTTTAAATAAAAATTTGGATCAAGTCCTCCTGTTTCGTACATTTTTCGATAGGCGCTTACAACATCGCGAAACTGTTCGCTATACCAAGATGGAATATAAGTGCCATCCTGATCAATCCAGGAGTAGGTGTTGCAATCTGGGGCAATGCCAAGCATCACCCATTTACCGAGGGCGTTTGTTGCATTGACATTGTAGCCGATTGTATCGTCTAGGCCATTTTGATCAGGGTCATCATTTGCAAATGCAGCAACTAAGTCAATAAATTCGTCAATATTGGTGGGATCGTCAAGTCCAAGATTTTCCATCCAGTCTCGACGGACAATCATAGCCGCATCAGAGCAGGCGAGAGTCAAATCTACAAAAGAAATGCGAGGAATCGCATAAAAATGTCCGTCACTGTAGCGGGTGTAGTCAAGTTGATTCATCAGTTTTTCAAGATTTGGCCATGCGCTCAGATCGTCTGGGAGTGGTTGAATACTTCCGTTGCGAATCAAATCTTCATAATAGGCAGAGTCGTTCGTATCATTTGATGAAATCGTGAGGGTAGCAAATACGTCTGGTAGACTGTTTGTCACACTTAACATTTGATAATAATCCTTATAGTTAGACCAGTCGACTGAGATCGGATTGATTGAAATCGAAAACTTTTTTTCTACATAATCGCGCATCGCATCCTTTTGAATATTGGACATATCTTCAATATTCCAATAGCCAATGCTGACATCTAAAGTATCAAGATTGGCATAGGCAGAATCGTTAGTTTCACTTTGGCTGCAGCCAGATAAGAAAAGTCCAGATACCAAAAAAACTGTGCAGGTATTGCAAAAAAAATGGTGAAGCTTTGTTAAACTCATAGTGTTACCTTTCCGTAATCAAAAATTTGTTATAGTAAGCTTATTCTTATAAGGAAGGTTCATCCTCATGTCGGTAGCTGCTCGGTGTAGAACCGGTCAACTTTTTAAAAACCTTGGCAAAATAAAAGTAATCTTGATAGCCAACAGAAGCTGCTACCAGTGCAATTGGCATATCAGTATCGACGAGGAGTTTTTCTGCTTTCTGAATGCGAAAATTGGACAGATAACTGTTGAAGGTTTGATTCATCTTTTGTTTGAACAACTGTCCCGCATAATTCGGATTAATCGAACATAAATCGGCCAAGGTCTGAATTGAGATATCTTCCATATAATGGGAGTTGATATAGTCAATCATTGCAGAAACAAAATTTCCTCTGGATAAAACCTGTACTGAAGGAGCTGTTTCTGTGACCGGTGCGGGTTCATTTTGCTTTTCAAGAATGGTCAGCGCCTTTTGAACAGAATCAGAGAGTTCACTTCGGGAGAAGGGCTTTAGACAGTAGCCGATTGCATTGTGAAGCATTGCTTTTTGGGCATAGGCAAACTCAGCATGACCGCTTATGACGATAAAGAGTGTCTTGAGAGAAAGCCGATTTGCTTCCTGAAGAATCTCAAGTCCACTCATACCAGGGAGGCGAACATCGACAAAGGCGAGATCAGGCTGCTGTTCTTTGATATAGCGAATGGCGGAAAGCCCGTCATAAAGCTCTGCTACAATATGAAATTGTTCCATGACCTGCATTGCATCCAATGTGGCTGTAAGACTTTTTACAACCCATTTTTCATCATCAACAATAATTGCCTGATACATCAAAAAACCTCCTTGCTCTATCGTAATCGTTTTATTAGTATTTTTATAGCAGTTTTATTTCATTTATCGTTAAAAATCAATTCCATTGGGCCGGAATGCAAATTTGCATGTTGGTTCCAAAGCCTTCCCAAGAGTCCAGCTTTAATGCATACTGTTCGCCGTAATAGAGTACAATTCGACTGTTTACATTAAAAATTCCAATGCTGTCGTGGGCCTTTGCGTCAAAAGCTTGAATATTGGTTTGGGCATTGTTGCTTTTGTTTTGCATGGATTCTTTTAAGATTGTTTTTAGCTGTTGCAGCTTTTTAGCCGACATGCCAACTCCAGTATCCATGACAGAGATCGTGAGAAGATTCTTTTTCGTATCGAGAGAGGTACTGATAATCAGTCGGCCAGATTTTAAGCTTGGCTCTAATCCATGCACAATTGCATTTTCTACGAGTGGTTGAATGATCATTTTGGGAATTTGACAATTAAGTGTGTTCTCCTGAATTTGATATTCAACCGAAAAGCGATCTTCAAAGCGGCAAGACTGAATCATCACATAAGATCGAACGATGTCAAGTTCTTCTGAGAAAGAGACCATATCACCCCCTCGTATGCTGTAGCGAAAGATTTGAGAGAGGGCATTTGTCACATTGATAATTTGATCATTCATATTAGAGGCTGCCATGCCGCAGATCGTTGTAAGCGTATTGTACAAAAAATGCGGATTAATTTGGCTGCGTAAGAATGCAATTTCAGTCTGACGATTGTTCATCTCAAGTTCATACATCTGCGTGTAGGTATTAAAAATCGTATGATTGAGTCGATTGATCTCGTTTATCATATCACTGAATGCCTTGTAGATATCCTGTATTTCCGAGCAGCTGTAGCGGACATTGGTAAGGTCAATTCCCTTTTTGATGGCACTTTGACCGCCCTCTGTGATATGCTCCATCACTCCGGTAAGATTTCGAAGCGAAGTGGAGACTGGGAAGCATACATGGACAAAGCAGATCAGAACAAAAAACATTGCAACCAAAATGCCAATGCCCAATCGAACCGCAATCTGAACAGATGCAGTTGTATAATAAGAAGTATCAAATAATACATACAAGTGGCTTCCAGATTCAGATATTGTGTACATGCGGGCTTCATAGACCTTGTCTTCGGCGGTTACACGAAAAACAGTGTTATCAGTATGGTCGATCAGATCAGGCAAAAGCGATTCATCTCCATAGACAGTTCGCCCAGATTCATCGACAAGAAGCACCTCTGGGATATTTTCATTTCGCTCATCTGCAATGCTAGCGGCAAAAAAGTGCTCGCTGTTGATTGCAAGAAAAACCGTGCCAAGATATTGAGAACGCCCACTTGAAGAGAGCTTGTGAACTGGCATCGATAAAATATGACAGTTCGTTCCGCGAATGTTTAACGTTCCCATCGAGCAAAACGCATAACTTGGTGTGGATAAAACATCTTCATAGCAATCATACAGTGATGGAGATGCAGTTAGAGAAATCGAGTTGCCATCGCTGCCGATAATTGTGATATCTGCAAGATACGAATTTAGCTTCGACGTATTGCTGAGCAAATTGTAGACTTGCTGATAGGCTTCATAGCGTTTGACAGAATCATTTTCCTGAATATAGTCCTGTACAAGTGTGTTGTAGGCAACACTGTAAGCGATATTTTCATAAGAAGTATAAGATTGACGTGCAGTCTGCGCGAGATGTCCAGCATATAGTTCAAGCGTATTTTCAAGATTCTTGTTCTGAAGCTTAATATAATCGGAAATACTCCAGACAATAATGCTTAAAACGCAGATTACAAAAATAAGCAACAAGTGAACCAGTTGTTTTTGCAACGGCTGCAGTTTCTTTTTTCTTTTCATCTATGGAAATAACCAGCCTTTCCGTCCCAATGTTTTAGAATTGCGAGATTGCTACGCAACGAAGCAATTCGTGGGTATCAAATATGATTAGATTTTTGTCGATATGTACAGTATAACATAAAAAAGAAAGATAACCATGGAAGAAATTACAGGAAATATGGAAAAATTACATAAAATAAATTAAAAGGACATAAAAAACAAATAAAAATCCATAAAGCATGAGATAAATTACATTTTAAAATTAGATAAAATAACATATACTTGGGACAATGAAACACGGAAAGGAAGAATATTATGGAGAAAAGAGCAAAAAAGTCTGCTTCTGGTATGATAGTGCATAAGCAAAGCATCTGGCAAAAGATGTGGAGACAACGTACACTGATTCTAATGGCAGCATTGCCGATGGCAATTCTTATTATTTTCAAGTATGTTCCGATGTATGGAATCCTGATTGCCTTTAAGAATTACAAGCCGAAAAAAGGAATCCTAGGGAGTGACTGGTGTGATCCTATGTTTAAGAATTTTATCAAGTTCTTTAAGAATGTAAACAGCCGCTACATCATATGGAATACATTTCGAGTAGGTGTATTGACACTGTTATTTACCTATCCGCTTCCAATTATTTTTGCACTCGCATTAAACGAAATTAAAAATGGGAAGTTCAAGCGTGTGGCTCAGACAGCATCCTACATACCACATTTTATCTCAGTCGTAGTAATTTGTTCTATGTTAAACCGCTTCGGTTCCTTAAATGGATTGTTCAATGATGTTCGTGCACTGTTTGGTATGAGCAGAGTTGATATGAACAGCGGTGATACCTACTTCTTGCTTGAGTATATCGGTTCAGCCGTATGGCAGGGAGTTGGCTGGGGCTCCATTATCTATCTTTCAGCATTGTCTAACATTGATACTTCTTTATATGATGTTGCAAATCTGGACGGTGCAAACCGTTTACAGAAGATTCGCCATATCGCATGGCCGACAATCATGCCGACATCAGCGACACTTCTTATTATGAATGCTGGTTCTGTTATGAATGCTGATTTCCAGAAAATCCTTCTAATGCAGAATACAACCAATACAAGTAAGCTTGAGGTTCTCGCAACCTTCGTATACCATCAAGGTATTGAGAGTGGAGAGTTCAGCTATTCAACAGCAGTTAACCTGTTTTCATCCGTCATCTGTCTGATCCTTGTATGGGGAACCAACATGATTGTCAGAAGAACGAGCCCAGAAAACAGTCTGTGGTAAGAAAGAGGAGAGAAAAATGGCAAAACAAGTAAAAACACAGAAAAAAAATAGAATTTATATCGGAAACCGTTTTGCAGATGCTCTTCTGTACCTGTTCTTCATTGTGGCAACGATCATCTTCATCTATCCGTTCTTAAATGTCATCGCTGTTTCAATGTCGAGTAATACGATGATTACGACCGGACAGGTTACTTGGTTTCCAAGAGAATTCAATGTAACAGGTTATAAGATTTTGTTCGAAGAAGGAAATATTTGGAGAGCATATGGAAACACCATCATCATCTGTTTGGGCTTTGCAGTCTGTAACTTAGCAATGACTTCACTGTTGGCTTACGTTATGATGATTCCAAATTTCGTTTTCCATAAACCAATTTCCATCATGCTTCTGATTACGATGTTTTTCAGCGGTGGAACCGTACCGACCTACTTGTTAATTAAGAATATTGGTTGGTTCAACAACTGGCTTTCCCTAATTGTTCCGGGATGTCTGTCAGCCTACAATGTTTTCGTATATCGTGCCTTCTATAAGGGAATTTCTCCACAGGTGCGTGAGGCTGCAATGATCGACGGAGCAGGAGAGTTCCAGATTTTAATGAAGATTTATGTACCATTATCAAAGGCTCTGTATGCAAGCTTTGGATTGTTTGCAGTTGTTGGTATGTGGAACAGCTACTATGAGGCACTTCTTTATATTAAGGATGAGAGACTTCATCCGATTCAGATGATCCTAAGAAAGATTGTATTCACATCAACTGGAAGTGGTGATATGGCAGCAGCAACAGAGATGATGAACAATGGTCAGTTAAATACACTGAATATTCAATATGCATGTGTTGTTGCGACGGCACTGCCAATCATGTGTATCTATCCGTTCTTACAGAAATATTTTGCACAGGGCGTTCAGGTAGGAGCAGTAAAGGGATAATTCAAAAAAAATTATAAAAAGAAATAGCAGGAGGAAGAAAAAATGAAAAAAGCAAGAAAATGGTCAGCAGCGGTATTATCCGGCGTAATGGCAATGAGCATGGTTCCGGGTATGGCAATGGCAGATGAGACAAGCGTTCCGGAGATTGACTGGAGCCAGTATGCGACAGCAGCAGACAACGGAATTGAACTTCCAGAATTAGAGGGTGGCGTATTAAAGGTAGAGGCAAACATTGCAGACTTTAATCAGTCATCTGAGGGAACAATGATTCAGCAACTTTGGGAGCAGGCAATGGAGCATTACTTAGGTGTTGATGTAGAGGTTACTTTCAACCGTACACCATGGGCTGATTATCGTACCAACGAGTTGGTTCGTCTGGCTGGCGATGATGTAGCAGATGCCAATACTTATTCTCAGGGAACTGCTATTCAGCAGTATGGCGAGGATGGTGTTGTTTTGAATCTTGCTGATTATCAGGATTACATCAAGTATTACTGGGATTATGTAGATGGTCATCCAAACGGAAGAAATGTAGCAATCAATGCAGATGGTTCTATGTATTACTTCATGGATGCAATGAACAATGAAGATAACATTATGGGTGCTCAGTCCTTCACCGCATTCGCATATCGTTTTGATGTATTACAGAAGCTTGGTTTAACACCGGCAACTACACTGGATGAGTTCACACAGCTGTGTGCTGATTTACAGGCAAAGATTGATGACGGTACCATCAATGCAGATGCTGTTATCATGAACTCCACAAAGGATTATGCATTCTACCGTGGATTTGTAGGAATCTTCCATACTTGGGATACCTTATACTGGAACGGAACCGAGTGGGCATTTGGACCAATCGAGGATAACTTCCGTGAGATGTTAAAGTATTTAAAGAGTCTGTATGATGCAGGTTATATTGATTCTGAGTTTGCAACTGCAGATACCAATATGTGCAATGAGAAGGCATCAACAGGAAAGGCTCTGATTTGTCCGACACTGTGGGCTGGATCTGCAAATAGCTGGAATACAGCAGCTTCTGATGATTCTGGTATTGAGTGGGGTCTTGCATATCTGCCAAAGAACGAAACCTACGGAACTGCATGGAAGTGGGGATCTAAGCTTCCTGGCAAGTCCTTAAATACCAATATGGGTATTTTCATCGGCGCTGAGACTGAGAACCCAGAGTATATGGTAGCAATGATTGATTATCAGTATTCAGATGAGATGACCACACTGTTAAACTGGGGTGTTAAGGATATGACTTACACTGAGGATGAGAATGGCAAGAAGACCTACTCAGATGAGATTATGAATGCAGATTCTCCGTCCACAAAGAGTGCAGACTATGGTATGATGGCATCTGCAGTATGCCGTACCGGTATCCCGTTCACACCACAGAACTTCTCAGCATTGGTTCAGGTTGCAGCAACCACAGAGCCATGGTGGAATACAGATGACGGATATTATGAGGGCAAGTATTGGGTTGAGTCCGACCGTCTTGGCGGAGAGGATTCCGTATCTCCATATGACCGTCCGGCAGTTGTAAATCTGGATTCTGATCAAGCAGCAGCAAAGGCTCAGCTGGCATCTGCATGCGAGACCTATGCAAAGGAAGAAGCTTTAAAGTTCATCACTGGCGAGTATGATGTCAATGATGATGATGCATGGCAGTCTTACATCGATGGCGTTAAGTCTCAGACTGATGATGACTTCGATGAGACTATCCAGATGTTAAATGACAACTCTGTAACAGAGTAAATAGTGTACGAAATGTATCAAATATAACAGCAGAAAGGGGCAGAGCATATTTGTCCCTTTTTGTGATATCAGGGAGAACTGGCAGATGCAGATCATTGATTTAAGGACAGAAAGACAGTGCACACCGATTCAAATTGACAGTGCACATCCGAGATTTTCGTGGAGAGTTGATACAAAAGAACAAAATTGGTATCAAGAAAGCTATCGAATTCAGGTATGGAAGACTTGCTTAGGCAAAAAACAATGCAAAGTATGGGACAGTGGCACCGTACTTAGTAGAGCAATGAGCCAGATTCCCTATGAGGGAGAGCCACTAAAAAGTGACAGCTGTTATAGCTGGACGGTTGAAGTAAAAAAAGAGGGTGGACAGGCTGCTGTGGTTTCAGAAGAGGCAAGTTTTGAAACCGCATTCTATTCAGATAGCGAATGGAATGCAGAGTGGATCACAGAGCCACAGAATACCTATCATCTGTATCGAACTGAATTTAAAGCAGATGAGAAAATTGCAAAGGCGAAATTATATATTTGCGGATTGGGCCATGAAGAGTGTGTGATCAATGGAAAATTAGTGACCGATGCCGTGATGGAAGCTGGTTGGACCGATTATAACAAGAGCTGTCTGTATTGTGCCTATGATGTCAGTGAACTTGTGACAGCTGGAGACAATGCAATTTGTGTAAAGCTTGGCGATGGCATGTACCGTGTGCCGGGCGGACGATACGTCTATTTTCCAAGAAGCTATGGAGACAGAAAGCTGTTAGCGACACTTCGAATTATCTACGAGGATGGACGCACACAGGAAATCTCGACAGGAGATGACTGGAAAATCGGAGAAAGCCCAATTTTGTTTTGCTGTATTTATGGCGGCGAGGATTACGATGGCCGCATTGATTGGAAAGCATACGGAATGCCAGATGCGGACTGTAGTAACTGGGCAAAGGTAGCAGTCTGCCAAGCGCCGAATGCAAAATTAGTTGCTCGACAGACAGCACCACTTAAGGTGATGAAACGTTACAGCCCAGTTTCAGTGATAAAACAAAAAGACGGCTCCTATTTGTACGATTTTGGAAAGAATTTTTCGGGTCGCGTGGCACTTTGCGCTCAGGTAGAGTTGTGCTGTGCAGGGGAAAAAATTGTTTTAACGCCAGCTGAGATTTTGACAAAAGATGGTCAGCCAGATCAGCGTGTGACCGGAAAAGGATATGCATGGACCTACATCTGCAGTGAAAAGCCGTGCCAAGAGTTTGCACCAGATTTTACCTATACTGGATTTCGTTATGTAAAGGCGACGGTTCCGGATGGTGTGACAATAACTGCATTAACTGGTGAATTTTTATATCCAGATTTAGAAGAGACAGGAACATTTTCCTGTTCCAATCCACTGTTTAATGAAATCCATGCGATCATCAGACAGGCAATGTTGTCCAATATCAAAAGCTATTTTACTGATTGCCCACACCGTGAAAAATTAGGATGGCTAGAACAGACGCATCTAATTGGACCAGCTCTTCTTTGTAACTGGGATCTTGAGCTGTTCTATGAAAAAATTGAGCAGGATATGGCAGATTCACAGCATTTAGATGGATTGGTACCGGATATTTGTCCAGAGTATGTCACTGGATTTGATAAATGGCATACCGGCTTTGTGGACTCACCGGAGTGGGGAAGTGCATGCGTTTTAAATCCAAAGCTTCTGTTGGCAAAGTACGGAAATTTGAAAGCGTTAGAACACTGGTATGAACCGATGAAGCGGTATGTTGCGTATCTGACGAAAAAGACACATCACGGTGTTTTGCATCACGGACTAGGCGATTGGCTGGACATTGGACCGTGCACTCCATATTCACAGAACACACCGGTTCCCGTCACAGCTACCTGCATCTACTATATGGATTTAAAGGTGATGGAAGAGGCTGCCCATAGACTCAAAAAAACGGAAGATGAACAATTCTTTGCCAAGCAGAGCGCATTTGTCTATGAGGAATATAACAGTCAGTTTTTGGATGATCAGACCGGACGGTATGCCAATGGCAGCCAGGCATGTCAGGCAATGAGTCTGATGGCAGGTCTTGTTCCAGAACAATATGAAAAGAAGGCGATCAGTCAGCTAAGAGACGAAGTGGTAAAGCGCGGCTATGCGATTACAGCAGGTGACGTTGGACATCCGTATCTGGTGGCTGCACTGATGAAATATGGTATGAATGATCTGCTCAATAAGATGACCAATATCACAGACCGCCCAGGCTACGGCTATCAGGTCAAAAATGGTGCGACGACTCTTACCGAAGAGTGGGATGGACCAGATCCGAATCGCCCACACGGTTCTCAGAACCATCTGATGCTTGGCAGTATCGATGAATGGTTTTTTGCAGGTCTTGGCGGAATTGGCAGCATTCGCACCAACCAAGAATTTAATCATGTTACGATCTGCCCACATATCGCAGAGAATATGGATTTTTGTAAGGTACAGATGAAGCATCCATATGGAATAATTGGTGTTTCGTGGGAAAAAGCTGGTGAGACAACGACGGTTACTGTGACGATTCCACCGAACACGACAGCAACGATCTGTACAGAAGATAAAAAGAAAGAATGGGTTATTGGTTCAGGAACCTATACTTATACAATTTAATCGCACAGGACGCAAGGAGAAAATAATGATTGAACGATTAGAGCAATTACTTCACGCAGAGTGTAGTAGTCATATCCTTCCTTTTTTGTGGATGAAAGGGGAGGATACGTTAACAATACGCGAGGAGATAGACAAAATTGAGGAATGTGGTATCAAAGAAATCTGTCTGGAGTCACGCCCGTATCCTGATTTTTGTGGTCCTCGTTGGTGGGAAACCATGGATTTTCTGGTGCCGGAAGCCGAAAAAAGAGGGATGAAGCTGTGGATTTTGGATGATAGAAAGTTTCCGACAGGCTATGCAAATGGTGGTTTTGAGCGAAATCCGGAACATGAAAAAATCTATATTGCAGAGCGCCATATGGACATCATGGGACCGTGTAAGGACGGAGCTGTTCTGGTAGAAAATTTTTTGCAGCCGGATGGAAAGCTGTTAGGAATTTTGGCGTGTCCAAAGCCAGACACACAGACATTAAATGTAAGTGCTGAGGGAGTTCTTGATCTTACAAACTCTGTAAAGGATGGATTTGTCTATTTTGATCTTCCAGAGGGCGCGTACCGCTTGTTCATTCTGTTCACGACAAAAAAAGGTGGTGGAAGAGAACACTATATGAATCTGATCGACAGCGAATCGGTTCGTGTATTGATTAATGAGGTTTATGAGAAGCATTATGAGCATTATGGACGCTATTTTGGAAAGACAATTGCCGGCTTCTTCTCAGATGAGCCAGAGCTTGGCAATATCAATGGCTATCCATTTGACGCAGGTCCAGGCCGAAGAGATGTCAGGATGCCATGGAGCAAACAACTGAGTGATCGTTTGCATGAACAGTGGAAGGATGAATTTTTACAAAATCTTCCGGCATTGTGGTATGATATGGGAGAGAAGACCGGACGGGTTCGTACACAGTATATGGAGCACTTGACCGATCTTGTGTACAGCTGTTTTTCTGGTCAGGTCGGTAAGTGGTGTAGCGATCATGGAGTTGAGTACATTGGTCATATCATCGAGGATGACAATGCCCACACAAGACTAGCCTGCAGCATCGGTCATTATTTCAAAGAGATGAAGGGACAGCATATGGCAGGTGTCGATGTGGTTCATCATCAGATTGTACCTGGATTTACCGGAAAGATTCATCAGTGGATTGCAGGTGACAGCGACGGTGAATTCTTCCATTTTGGACTCGCCAAGCTTGCAAGTTCAGCAGCACATCTTGATCCCAAAAAGAAAAATCGTGCACTCTGTGAAATTTTTGGAAACTACGGTTGGGCAGAGGGCGTTTCCTTTATGAAATGGCTGACCAATCATATGTTGGTGCGCGGCATCAATGAGTTTACACCGCATGCATTCTCAATGACTTATCCAGATCGAGATTGTCCACCACATTTTTATGCCCGTGGCAACAATCCGCAGTTTCATGCCTTTGCAAAGCTAATGCAGTATATGCAGCGGGCGGCACACCTGTTAACAGATGGACAGCCATTAATTGATGCGGCTATTTTGTATCATGCGGAATCAGAGTGGAGTACAAAAAAATATCAATTATTTCAAAAGCCAATGCGTGAGCTGATGGAGCATCAGCTTGATTGTGATGTTATTCCGGCACAGATATTAAATGAAGCTTATGTAGAAGATAAAAAACTTCATATTGGAATGATGACCTACAGTTGTCTGGTACTTCCAGGAGCTATGTGCGAGGACAAGCAAGCGGCAGAATTTGTGATAAAGGCGGCAAAAAAGGGACTTCCGGTCTATGCAGTTGATTATACAGCAGTGTATGATACATATGGAAATTTGCTTTCAGATGAGTTTAAAAAGAGTGTGATAGAAACCGAACTAAAAGACTTGGCTGCAAACATTCGCAAAAACGAGGGAGGCTATGCAACTTTCATCGCAGATAATGGTGACACCTCTTTTAGAGATTTAAGACTGTATCAGATAGGACATGAAAAAGCGAGAGTTATTATGCTTTTTAATGAGAGTACGACGAAGATGGTGAAAGGAACTGTTTTTCTTGAAAAGACATTAACGCCGTTTTTATCAGCAATTCAGTACGACCCATGGAATAATACAATAGAGCATTTTGGTATTTTAGAAAGTGCGCTTCCTATTAATATTGAGCCAGGAGAGGCACAGTTTTTTGTACTTGAGCAACTGGCAGACAACACACCGAAAATACAGAAACAATCACAGTATGAAATTGATGCAGTATGGGATGTTTGCCGTTGCGATGAATTGCATTATGGAGAATGGGAGCCATTTACTACAATCAGACAAAAAAAAGAACTGGTAAATCTTAATGGACCGAAATTTGATCCGAATTTTACTGGATTTTATAGGTATGAGACAGAGTTTGTAGTTAAAAAAGAAAAAGAAATGCGTTATTTTGTACAGCTTGAACAAGGCGGCGACACAGTACAAATTTTTGTGAATGGAACAGACTGTGGCTACCAGGCTAATTTTCCAGGAAGAACAGAGATTACAGATGTGTTAAAAGATGGAATAAATAATTTAAGTTTAGAGTTTTCTACAACACTTGTATGGAAAAGAAAAGATGGTGCATCAACGCATTTGCAGCTGTCAGGAACGGGACTTTTAAAATGCCCGGTTTTGGAATGCTGGAGTTAAAAATAGTATGGAAAGGAATGATTATCATATGAAGCAAGCAGATCGAATTTATTATGGCGGAGATTATAATCCAGATCAGTGGGATGAAGCAACAATTGCTGAAGATATGCGTTTGTTTAAAAAAGCAGGAATTAATTTGCTGACACTTCCTGTATTTTCGTGGGCGAAGCTTGAGCCAGATGAAGGTGTATATGATTTTGAATGGCTTGATAAAATTATAGATCAAATTTGGGCTAATGGTATTTATGTATGTTTAGCAACACCTACAACAGCACAGCCAGCATGGTTATCAACACGTTATCCAGAGGTACTTCCAGTTGACATTCAGGGAAGAAAGCGTACACATGGAATGCGCGTATTTTTCTGCGTTAATAGTTTAAAATACAGAGAACGCGCGGCAGCAATTGCAGAGGAATTTGCAAAGCGCTATGCGCATCACCCAGCCCTTGCCATGTGGCATGTATCAAACGAGTATGGGACTTACTGCTATTGCCCAACCTGCCAGGCAAAGTTTCGTCTGTGGCTGAGAAAGCGCTATGGCAGTGTACAGGAATTAAACAACCGTTGGCATACGACATTTTGGGGCAGAATCCTCACAAGCTTTGAGGAGGTAACACCTCCAACAGAGTTAAATGATGATTATCGCTTTAATCCGGCGATTCAGCTCGACTATATGAGATTTGTCACAGACTCAACAGCAGAGTGCTTTTTAAATGAGTACCGTGTACTGAAAAAATATAATCCTGAAATTCCGATTCAGACCAATATGTCTGGTTATATCAAAAAGCTGGATCAGTCAGAGCTGACTAAAAATCTGGACGTTGTTGGTTGGGACAATTATCCGTGGCCGGATGATCCGCCGTATTTTGTAGCAATGAAGCACGACATCATGCGTGGATTAAAGGGTGGTCAGTCCTATGTGTTGACAGAGCAGTCACCAAATCAGCAAAACTGGCAGCCGTATAACCGTCTGAAGCGCCCAGGCGAGGTTCGTCTGTTAAGCTATCAGGCAATGGCACACGGAGCAGATACCTGTCTGTTCTTCCAGATGAGACAGTCAATTGCCGGACAGGAAAAATTCCACGGCGCAATCATCAGCCATGCTGGACATGAGAATACCAGAGTTTTCCGAGAGTGTGAGGCACTTGGCCATGAGCTAGAGACGATTGGTGATGCCTTCTTGACTGCTCGCACACCGGCAAAGGTTGCAATTCTATTTGACTGGAACAACTGGTGGGCATTAGAGCTTGCAAGTGGTCCAAGCAAGGATATGGATTATTTAAAGACGATTTCTCGTTATTATCATGCACTGTATCGCAAGAATATCTCAGTTGATATCATTAATCCGTCAGCATCCTTTGATAACTATGAGCTGATTGTTGCACCGATGTTATATATGACAAAGGAAGGTGTCGCAGAGAGATTAACAGAATTTGTTGGAAAAGGAAAGACACTTGTGACGACTGTAATGTCTGGACTTGTTGATGAAAATGACCGCTGCATTTTTGGCGAATATCCTGGAAAATTAAAAGAGGTTCTTGGTATCTGGGTGGAAGAGGTCGATGCGCTTCGTCCGTATGAGAGCAATCGCATGTTGATTAATGGACAGATGCCGCTTCCAAAGGAGTCGTATTCCTGTGGTTTTCTTTGTGATCTTCTTCATACAAGACAGGCAGAGGCACTTGCCTACTATGAGAGCGATTTCTATGCAGGCATGCCGTGCGTGACAAGAAATCAGTACAAAAATGGAACTGCTTACTATATTGGCACCGATCCGGATGATGAATTTTTGGCAGACTTTTTTGATCAGGTAACGAATGAGTGCAAGATTACGCCGGTTTACGAGGCACAGGAGAATGTCGAAGTGACAAGAAGAGTCAATGAAAAGGAGACAACAATATTTGTATTGAACCACAATCAGACACCTTCTTGGGTTGACTTTGGAGAAGATTCGCTAACTAATCTGGTGACGAAAGAGACAAAAACCGGACGCTGTGAAATTGCAGGACGTGATGTATGGGTTTTAAAGAAAAATTGAGAAAGTAGCGACAAAAGCCAGGATGGAGCAGAAAAATGACAGAAATTAAAGCAGTAGAAATGGATTATTTAAAGCAGGCAATTGGAACCGATGGCATGCCTGCGCTTAGCTGGGTAATACAAAGTGATGGGGTCTGCGTCATGCAGACCGCATACCAGATACAGCTGTCCGACACAGCCAAATTTCAAAATGTGATTTATGACAGCCAAAAGGTGATAAGCAAGGAATCATCTGGTATCAAATCCTGCAAAAAAGAAGACTTACATTCCTGCACTCGATACTGGGTTCGAATCAAAGTCTGGGTAAAAGGCACTTTTCAAAAAGAAAATGAGGAAGAGGAGAGTGCATTTTGCACACCAGTTTCATTTGTAACTGGCTTGCTAGACAATGAATGGCAGGGAGACTTTGTGTCAGCAGAGACAAAGGTCGACAAGTCAAATTCAAAGGGAACCTACTTAAGAAAAGAATTTCAGATTGAAAAGAAAGTGAAAGAAGCCTATGTTTGCTCGACTGCATTAGGTTTGTATCATCTGTATTTAAATGGCGGTCAGGTGGGACACGATGAGATGGCACCAGGATGGACTTCTTATCACAATCACTTATGCTATCAGACCTACGATGTGACAGATCAGCTTCAGATCGGTGAAAATGTAATTGGTGCTCATATCGGAGCCGGTTGGTACAAGGGATTAATGGGCTTTATTCATGAGAGAAACAATTATGGCGATCAGACAGCTCTTTTGTTACAGCTGACAATCCGCTATGAAGATGGCACGACACAGGTACTTTCCACAGACGAAAGCTGGATCGGCGCAAACTCACCAGTAACCTTCTCTGAAATTTATGATGGAGAAATTTACGATGCAAGACTTGAGCAGTCAGGTTGGAATGAGCCTGGTTTTGTGCCAAAACTGGATGAGTCCTTTCATCATCTGACAGAAGAGGAAAAGAAATCTTTGATGCATGATCCGTTGACGCAGCCATTTACTGAAGAAGAGAAAAAACTTCAGCGCCAGATTGCATGGACCTACCAGCCAAGCACAACTGCATGGCATACAGTTGAAGTCGTGGATTTTCCAAAAACAGTGTTGACAGCACAGCCAGGTTGTCGTGTGAGCGTAGAGATGGAACTTCTAGCACAGCAGTTGTTTGTGACACCAAAAGGGGAGTGGGTCGTAGATTTTGGACAAAATCTCACTGGATGTATTCGTTTTCGTGTAAAGGGCCATCAGGGAATGAAGGTAAGACTGCGCTGCTTTGAAGTTCTTGACGCAGATGGCAATGCTTATTTTGATAATTTGAGAGAGGCAAAGGCACAAGTAAGCTACATCTGTAGAGATGATGCTAAGGCAATTTATAGAGAACAGTTTTCATTTCAGGGATTTCGCTATGCGATGCTTGAAGGATGGGAGAGTCTGCCGTCAAAGGAAGACTTTGTTGCATGCGTTATGCATTCCGATATGGAAGAAACTGGTCATTTTTCCTGCTCCAATCTGTTGTTAAATCAGCTTGAGCATAACATTGAGTGGGGACTTCGCGGTAATTTCCTCGATATTCCAACTGACTGCCCACAGAGAGATGAGCGAATGGGATGGACAGGAGATGCACAGATTTTTTGTCGCACGGCAAGCTTCCTTAGAAATACTTGGCCATTTTTTTCAAAGTGGCTTAAGGATGTCGCATATGATCAGACACCAGAGGGTGGTGTGCCTCATATGGTTCCAGATCTTATGCCATTTCATGTTATTACGGATTGGCTTTTAGGGCAGGGGACACATTCAGCAGCAGCTTGGGCTGATGTGGCAGTCATAAATCCATGGACACTTTATCTGACATATGGAGATAAAAAAATATTAGAGCAGCAGTTTGAAAGTATGAAAAAATGGATTGATTTTATGAGAGAGCATTCCGTAGATGATATTTGGAATTACAAGTTGCAATTTGGCGATTGGGTGGCATTAGATGCTGAGGAAGGAAGTTATTTTGGAGCAACGCCAAATGACTTGACGTGTACTGCATATTATGCGTATTCAACAGGTCTGTTTGTTAAGGCATGCCGTGCACTTGGAAAAATAGAAGAGGCCAATGCTTATCAAAAAGAATACGATAGAATTGTAAAAAAATTTCAGCATACCTTTTTGGATGAAACTGGTGTGATGAAGGTTCAGACACAGACCGCTCATATTTTGGCACTCTATTTTGATCTACTTCCGGAAAGTGGAAAGGCTGGAACAATTGAAGGGCTAAAGAGACTTCTTGCAAAAGAGAATGGTCATCTTGTCACAGGTTTTGTCGGAACACCATATTTTTGTCATGCGCTTAGTCAAAATGGTTGTGTGAAGGAGGCATATGACCTGCTTTTAAAAGAAGATTTTCCGTCATGGCTGTATCAGGTAAAGATGGGAGCAACTACCATATGGGAGCATTGGGATGGTATAAAACCAGATAAAACAATGTGGAGTCCTGATATGAATTCATTTAACCATTATGCATATGGTGCAATTGGTGAGTGGATGTATCGTGTTATTGCCGGTATTGAGATTGACGAAAAAGAGCCAGGTTATCGTCATATCATATTTGCTCCAAAAACAGGAGGAAATCTCACCTGGGCTCAAGGAAGCTACGAGAGCGTCTACGGTACAGTAGCGATTCGCTGGGAAGAAAAAGACGGACGAATCTTCGTGACAATCCGCATTCCAGTCAACACAACAGCCAAGCTCACTTTAGAAGAGTCAGCCACAGAGCCAGAAGGTGATATTGCAATGCAATATAGCGAAGATGGACTTCTCAGTACCGAAATCGGCTCCGGAACTTGGACGGTATCCTATAAAAAATAGTATTATCTTAAAAAAACCGTAAGAATCACTTCCTTGTGTTTGACACATCGCTGTGCTATAGTAAAAGAAAAAGCTGTGTCGAAAGATGCAAAACAGTGCAGTCAAATGTGATGCGCATGGGGAGGCCGGATGAAAAAACAAATTATACTTTTTGTGCTCCTGTTGTCGCTTATGACAGCAGGAGTTTTTTCTTTACAGAATACGATTGGCTATGCAAGCGAGTCATCAGGAAGAAAGATCGTGACTATTGTTTTTGATGATTCCTTTAGTATGGCAAATGAGAATCGCTACTCGAATGCTAATTATGCGATTCAGGCATTTATTGCGCTTTTAAATGAAGAGGATGAACTTCATTTAATTTATATGAGTGATGCTGCAAGACAGCTGGCGGCGCAGCCGGGGAATTTTGATCCGTCAGCGATTGCAAAAGATATTGACATGACAAATCCGCAATCAGGTGCTGATCAGGTGAGAAATAATCCGTGGCAGGGTGCAGGAACACCGTTTGGTGCAGTGCAGATGGGATATAATGAATTAGTATCTCATGAAGATACTGATTCTTCCACACAATATTATTTGATTGTATTGTCAGATGGTGGTTTTATGGACGATGCGACAAATCAGATTACGATTGACACTGGGACTGTGCAGGGACAGTTTGAATCATTTTATGGAACCTTGATGCCAAACCAGACACATATGAATACATATTATCTGGCAATTGGTGCAGAGGCAGTGGCGCTTACTGATAGGCCAGATCTTAACTTTCATGCGCAGACGGCGTCAGATGGCCAGAGTATGATTCATGCAATAGGAGCGTTAGCTGATACTATTTCAGGCCGCTATCGTCTTGATGCTTCAGAGATTTCTGTTTATGATACGCTTGTCAGTTTTACTAGCGAACTTCCATTAAAGAGTGTATCCTTTTTATCGCAGGGAAGAGAGGCAGCAGTATCTTCTGTCACTGGACCAAATGGCGAAAACTATGAAATAAGACGAAACGTGACTCTTGCACCAGATGGATATAATGCCGATCCATCACTTTTTGGAAATGCAATCGTGACTGATGCAGGTGGTGCGAATATGCCTGCAGGTACATATCAGGTGCAGTTTACAGCAGGAGTTGATCCGGCCAGTCTGAATGTTATGATTGAGCCGGCTGTGGAGTGCCGTCTGGCTGTACAACATAATGGGGAGACAGTTTCGGCAGAAAAATTAGCAGAAATTCCAGAGGGTGAGACAGTGACGATCACGGCGCAGGCTGTTGAGAGCGGAACCGATACGGTGGTTGATAGTTCATTTTTGGAGGAAGGAACTGCCAATACACTTGTCTATGAGGTAGATGGAAATGAGATTGTACGTTCCGATACAGGTGAGCTGCCGATCACTTTACAGCTTGGTGAGGGGCGCATAAGCGGACAAATTCAGATGCCAGGATTTTTGCCAAAGACGGCAGATGAGCGTTTTACGACAAAGTCAAAAGTTGTATATCGTGTAGAATCAGATGCGGCTGATGTATCTGTGCGTCAGAATGAGTTAGATTCCTGTGAAGAAATTCGTTTTTACCTTACAGCAGATGGCGTGAAAATGAGTGCTGATGAAGCAAAGAATTACCCGCTTTCCACGCCAGTATTAACTGGTGCAGAGGTGGAGTATGAGTGGTACCAGGATGAGGATAGTGGTGAGTGGATTTTTAAGCCAAAGGGTGAAACAGACAGTACTGGCACACTTACGGTTTATGTAGAAAATGAAGAATTAGAGGCATCAGGTCAGGCAGTTATTGATGTGATTCCAAGAATACATTATCAGATTATACAGATTGGTGGACAGGATGCTCATGCAGCGCAGACATCTCTTGGGCAAATGGAGCCAATAAAGTTTAAGATTACAGCTGATGCAGAGGCACTTGATAAGGCAGCAATTGATGCGTTAAAGACAAAGCCTGCTTTAGCTGTTAAGATGACAGACAGCTCATTTTTTATATGGAAAACAGGCGAAAAAAGAAATGGCATTTCTGGACGGTGGTATATTGAAGATGATGGAACATGTGTATACCAGCCGAAAGGCCTAAGCTGGTTTTATGGAACTGGAGAAGTGGCACTGACACTCTCTGAGGAGGCATCGTGTACGGCAGTCTTTACAATAGAGGAAAGAAGTTTTCTTTATTGGATACCGATTGGTTTTGTCTTATTCTCACTTTTTCTTCTCTGGTGTATCATAGGGTGGATTCGTCAGCCTAAATTCAATAATCAGATCATGGAGATTGTGGTATATACAAAGTTTGGAAGTGCAATTCAGGAATCACCGCGCATCAAGGTTATGAAGCGTCGCATCGGATTAATCCCATATCGTGCATGTCGCATGCGTGTAGGTGATCTTGTATTTATTGCAGCGCCAGGTCGAAAAATCGTACTAGATAAGGATTGTGTGAGAGGACGTGTTGTATATTCAGGTAAGGTTCGGTTTATGGGAAGAAGTGCAGGAAACATGAAACGTTTGCTTCGTATGATGGAACCGGCAAAGCGTGATGTGCGCATGGTGCGCGGCATGGAACTTTATGTGGCACCAGATAAAAATGCGCAGGCGCTGACTGGATACCGTATTACAGGGTAAGCAGAAAGGTATGGGTATTGGTATGGATGCATATGAGCAGATGGGAAGAGAACTTTTTGAAAAAAGTCAGGGTGCACCGATATTGCTGATTGGTATGGGCGGTGTCGGAGGACGCATTGTGGCACAGATAGATAAAATGTTAGCAAAGGATTCACCAAGGCGCGATAAGGTGGCGATTCTTGCGATTGACACAAATGTAAAGGATCTTCGAAAGCTGCGTGAGCAGGGAATAGAGACAATTCAGATCAGCGATGAGCGTCTGGTTCGTCAATATTTGAAGGATCATCCTCAGTATATGAGTTGGTTTCCGAATAACATTTTTTTGAATAACAGAGGAATGCTTGAGGGCGCCGGACAGATTAGAGCAATATCTAGACTCGCAGCACTAGCTGCTGAGGAAGAAGGAAAGTTTCGCCCGATTGAAGAGGCGGTCAGAAAAATTGCAGCTGTCACGGGAAGTGGATTAAAGGAAAATATCATGACGATGGTTGTCGGATCAATATGCGGCGGTACAGGAGCAGGCATGTTTATACAGATCCCATTTTATGTCAAAAAAATCATCCAAAAGGTGCTTGCAATTCCAAATGTGATGGTTAGAGGCATGTTTTTGGGACCTGATATTATGGCTCCTATTCAGCCGGGAGATTTAAATCGTCAGGCTGTATATGTTAATGCATATGCCTGCCTAAAAGAATTAAATGCGTTTTATTTATTGCAGAGACGTGATGCTTCATCGTCACTTCTTCGCATGGAATATTATGATTACGGAGAAAATGAGGATCTTGAGGCAGAGGTGATGGAGTCGCGCCAGATGTATCAGGCAATTGCAAAGGATCTTTCGTCAAAGGGCGTGGCTGTATTAGATGAAGAAATACCAGAGGAGGTACAGGAGGAATATTTAAAGCGAAACGGAACTATTCCATATGATCATCTGTTTTTATTTGACAGCAGCTTTAATGGCGGCACGATTGGACAAAAGCAGCTGGCAGAGGTAGAGCGCATGATCGCGTCTATGGCATATGTGCATCTGCTTACAGATGTAGGAGAAAATGCGCTGTCTGTTGAGGATAACTTTATTCTTTCCACGATTGGAAGCAATGGTATGGCTCGCTTTGGAAGCGCAGGTCTTTGCAAGATTATTTATCCAGGTGAGCAGATCATGCAGTATTGCTCAATGAGATGGATTACAGAGCTTGTTGATTCTTATTGGATGCGTATTGATAAGCGCTTTGAAGAAGAACTTATTCTGGCAAGGGAAGAACAGGCAATGAATCCGCGTATTCAGCTGCCTGGAATTATCGAGCGTTATCAGGAGATTTTTTTGGAGGAGACATCAGGAGAACATGCAAGCATGGCATCCTTATATGCTCAGGTTTTCATGCAGAGTGATGATGGAACAGATTTTTCGCTTGCAGACCGCTTTTTGGAGCAGATTGAGGAGATGATAGAGGATGCAACTTCAAAGGAAAGCCTGCAGCGCCTTGGAGAATCCTGTATGGATATTTCTATTGATCAATGGATTCAGTCACCGGAAGCAGCAAGACAGGGAGTAGCAACAAATAAGCAGTCAATTAGAAATTATAGGGCTGCTGTCATGAAGGTTATTGATGATACGAAATATTCACTTCCAAACCAAATGATTCCGGCAACGCTTAGCGCAATGATTCAGATGAGTGATCGTGACAGCTGTATTTCTCAGATTCTTGGACGTGTGCATCCGATTGCGGCTCGTTATCTTTTGTATGCGATTTTAGAGCAGACTGCAGCGCGGGCAAGAGAGGCAAATGAGGATTGCTTTGGACTTGAACTTGATCTGATCAGCACGGCAGATTATGATATAAGCGGCAAAAATCCAGGGCTTCCGATAGAGGCTATTCTTGGAAAAAGGATGAATCGCAAACAAATGCGTCAGGTACTTGAGGTGTATGAGGATGCATCTGGAAGAACAGCTGCAAATTTGACTGCATATTTGTCGGCACAGCTGCGCGCAAATGTTTATGAGACGCTGCAAAAACGTCTTGAAAAGCTGTGTGATCTGTACAGACGTTTTTTCAATGTATTAGAAAGCTCTACGGAGGATCTTAGAAGACAGATTCGTGAGCTCAAAACGATGGGAAGACAGTCATCTGTAGGAGAACAATATATTTGCTGCAGTGAATCGTGTCTGGAAGCATTATATGAAAGATTTGCTCTTATGTGTCAGAATACAGGTGCCGAGCTTCCGCAGGAGTCGGCAAGAATGATTCTTCGAAATATTTACGGGGAGATGGAGCTGGAATTAAAGAAAAACAATATGGAAGACCGCCGCAGAGAAGATATGGCTTATAATAACCGCATGAGGACGATATTTAATCAGGCAGTGGCAGAGGTGATGCAGCAAAAAGCGCGTGAGCAGGCTTCTTCAGTAGTGGGAATAAGTATATATGATGCATTTGCACTTGAGATGCAGACAGAGCTTGGCATTGTGCGTGAGCATGATCGTGCTCGTTATGATGCAATGCTGGATGCATGGATTAAAAGCAAGGTATCAGCTGCCATGACAATGGCGCAGCCTTGGATCGGCATATGCAATACAGTGGGTGCTACAACTATGTCTGTTTATCTTGCAATGCATCCTGACAATGCTGTTAGAATGGATAATACACCATCTGTCGAGGCGACAGCAGCACGTTATTTAAAAGAACGCACAACACCACAGGGTCATGCAGTTACTGTGCTGATCCATGATAATTTCCGTCAGAATGAATTGATTTGCTATAAGGCACGCTACAACTTGCTCATTGAAAATCTTGATAAATTCAAACGGGCAGGAGAGGCACATCGCTACTATGAGCAGCGAATCAATCGTATTGGTCAGCTGCCAGGTACGTCAAGAGAGTCTGAGATCATTACTGTAATCAATCCTCATTTAAATAAATATTGGTGCGAGGAGGGCTTTCTTCCAAGTATTTATCCATCGCAGCGAATTGTGGATGAAAAAAATAACATGCGAGCCTTTTTCTATGCACTAACACTTGAAAAGCCTTGCTGTGTGCGTTTGAAAAATACTAAGGGGAAAATATCATGGTGGTTTCTTCGTGGTATGGATACGATCCGCGTCAAGGCAGCAGGTGTCCCAATTGGAAGCTCTTATGCAGATCTGTATGAAGCGATGAAATTTAACAGGGATATGAAATATACACTTTTATATTATGGAAAAAATCATTTGCATCGTATAAAGGCTCAAAGCATGCAGGATCAGCTAGAGCAGGAAATTTACACGCAGCCGATAATTGCCGATATGATTCAGCAGGAGAAGGAGCCAGACGATGAAAACATGCTTGATATTTTTGAAAAGATGTCAAGAAGTATGGAAAGTGTACAGTTTAATCGTTTGTTAGAGGGATTGGCACAGTTTATTCGTGAGTATTGTGAGTACATGTTTGATAAGGACGAGGTCAAGGTAATATACGCATGCCGAAATATAAGAAATGCTATTGCAACATTCTCAAAGCTTTATCAAAGAAGCAAACAGGAAAAGCTTACATACAGAGAAGAACATTTATTGTCAGTTTTCCTTGAGCTTTATGAAGAAGATGACATGGCAGATTCAAATGCAGGATTAAGCAAAGTCCTTTATGATACTGATGATCCGGATGCAGAAGCTGCAGTCGCAAAAGATGAGCCAGGTGAGAAAATTTTTACAGATGATTATGATGATCTTGCCTAAACAAAGGCAGCGCTATAGTAAGGGGGTGAAAAAATGCTGTATGTGGTGAATGTGGAAGCGTGTATTCATCAGGAAAATTATGGTATTTTTTTCTATGAGCCTGCAGCAAAGCAAAAGATAGAGCTGTTTGAGGCAAAATGGACATTTGAGTCACTGACAGATGTGTTTTCACAAATTGCAGCGCATATAAACCGCCGCGAGTTTGAAGATAATGATTATCAGGTCATCGTATGTGTAAGAAAACATAAAAGAGCATCAAGACATCAGATGAATGCTCAGCTTATATGGCATGACACAACACTATATGCAAAGACACTCACAGCAAGAGCACTTGAGCAGTCTGGTATGACATCTGTACTGACTTCATCGTATACAAGAAAAATAAAAATTGTTTTTCAGTCTGAGCAGGAATATTTTGGAAGTGCACAGCAGATAAGCAGCTGGGAGGAGGAACAGGAAGGTCTTAGATCCTTTTTAGGAAGTCTGCAGGCTGCGTGTGAGGCTATACAAAATGATCAGAGTGATCATGAAGATATGTCTGGTGAGAAAAATTCATATGTCATGGTAGACAGCTTTGGACTGCCATCAGTGCTTACTCCTAAGGAGTGGGAGAATACTCTTTTTCAGGCGCTTAATGTTGCAGTGCTTAACGCAAAGAGGGAATCTTCACAGACATGGCTTCAAAGAAGGATTCTTTCTGTAATAGAGGAAGAAAAGCTGCTTGACGAGAAAATGAGAATGCCAGAGGAGGAACTTCCACAGATTGATAATATAGATTCGCCAGATGAAATATCAGATGACAATTATGGCGAATATATAAGCCATCGTCTTAGAAGTGTAATCGAAGGAAGTCAGATAGGGCGTGTATGTGAAGTTATTTATTGGCCGGTTGCAGCAAATAGCAGCCAGGCGAGTACACTTGCTATGTTTGGGCTTGTGGAGCTTTTGTGTATGCAAAAAGAAATCACACAAGAAAGCATACAGCGTTATTTGACACAGGGAGATCCTCGTGCAGCCAAACAACTGCAGGAACACTTTTTGGATGTTCTGGATGGATACCGATATCAGCTTAGAAAAAAACGTCAACAGATCATACGTGAAATTCAGGCAGAGCATGCAGACTTATATGCATCAAATGACCAAGAAACATCTTTTGAGCAGGAACAAAGGATTCATATAGAACCTTTGATGGTTCCAAGTGCACCGCAGGAATATCAGGAGCATTTAAAAAATGTAAAGATGCAGCTTGACATCTGTGAGCTTTCTTTAAAAGAAGGAAAGAAAAGTGAGATGAAGGAGCGTATAGAGCAGGCCTCTGATATTCTTTTTAAGACAACAGATGGTTTAGAGGATGAGCTTATGGCATATCAAAAGGCGGCAGCGAAGACACTTTATAGGGAGATAGAGCAGTCTGCTTCAATTGGTTTTGAATCAGTATCATCAGTAAATCAGCTAAGCGAAGTATCTATTCAAACAAAAAAAATACAGAAGCAAAAGACAGAAGCATCTGCAAAGGAAATGATCACAAAATGGAAGCAAGATATGCAGTTTCTTGTGCACTGCGCAAAGCTTACAGGATTCTTGCCATCATTTTTGTATCTGTGCGGTTGCATGGCATTTGCTGCTGGTATCTATTTTCTAGTCCATAAGGGTGAAGGCGTACAGTCTGTGTATTCAGGTCTTTGTGCTATGGCTGTTATCATTATTTTTCTGGCGGTGGGCAGTTTTAATATTTCTGGCTATTTTATGAAGGAGATTCGTAAGAGCTATGCACATTTGCAAAACCATATAGAGCAAGTTTTGAAGGCGTATCAATTTAGAGCACAGGATTATGAAAATTGTCTGAATGAATGGCTGTGTGAATTTAATAAGCAGCAGTTTAAGAATGATCAGGCACAAAAAAATCAAGGCAAAAATGAGCAGGTATCAGCGCGTGCATGGCATCTTGCGAACATCAAGCGCATTTTAGATTTGCTGGATTCATTTGGGTTTGAGCAGAATAATCATGTGACTGTACAAACAGAAGATGCAACGATTGCATCACGCATTGTGCAGCCAATGGATTATAGTCAAAAAGAGCTTGGAAACGAATGCTATTGGCCAGTTTGGACAGAAAATGAGATTGAAAGGGGGCAAGGAAGGTGAAAGAAATTGTGACGATTATTTTTGCTTTATTATTTCTGGCACTTGATTTGTCTCTGATTGTTTCAGTAAAGAGGCTCATAAAGGCAGGAAGCAAGATTCAGGGAGCAGCGGCAGCTGTCTGCTATGGAATTTTTGGTGTTGTGGCTGTATTTGCGTGCGGAATTGGAAGCGAAGGCATGTATCAGTCAATGAAAAAGACAGCATTGTTTTCTTATATAAAAACAAATTTTTTGTCTGGAAGCAATCCGCAGGTTTTATACTTTCTTTTTTATATACTGATGATTAATTTTGCAGTATGCATTGCTGGTCTTTTGATTTGGTGGTTTATTTTACTTATGAGCAAATTGACATGCGTGCAAAATGCAGCCATATATATCAAAGAAAAAATGAGAAAACGTCCATTTACAACTATACTTGGTAAATGGATCTGGAATCTTAGCAGTGCGATGCTCGTTTTATTTTTTATTCAAATTGTGTGCGGACTGATTGCAGTGTATGTGAAAATTCCAGAGTTTTCTTATATAAGAAAAACACAGTGGTTATACGGCTTTTTTAGGCTTACGTTTTTGATTAGTCTTGTAATGGCTGGTGTTGGCAGAGCACTTAGCTATGATGTCAAATGGTCACTTGAACAGGGAGCACCACAAGAGTCAGCAACACAAAAAACTGAAAAAAAGCAAGCATCGTATGAGCGATTGCTTTTGGGTGTTAATCTGAGGGTGGCATCTGGAAGTGATTTGAAAATGGTGCTTCCAGATTATCTGTATGAATGCTTTCAAAGACGCCACAGAGTAGTCTTTCTATGCAGAGGAAAAGAAGAAAAATTGCATTGGCAGATGACTTTAACTGATATGCTTACAGGACGATTTGGTGAAATTTGCTTGATTAGAATTGGTGAAGCAATACACTTGAAGAATCGCGAAGATATTGATATACTTGTGGCAGATGCGGATGAATTTTTACATACAAATTTACAGCAAATTTGGCCGCAGTGGTTTTTTCAGGTTGGATTCGTCATTTTGTCTGATTCACATCGTTTTCTGGCAGATACGACACAGGCAGATGCTTTTTTTGCTCTTTGGAGACAGATGGCTAGTCAGGATTTTTTGCAAAGAAGCAGCAAATCTTCGATTCAGTATTTATTTTTAGACTGTACAATGAGCGCACAGGAAAAAGAAGCACTTGTTTATTATGCAGGAGGCGATGTTGAAGATCAAGCTGATTGGGAAAAAGAAGCATCTAATGAGGAAAGCAGAGAATTAGTTCCATGGCTTGTTGTATCACAGGCAGGTCTTTACAGAAGATTACTTCTTTTAATGAAGACAGAAAATGGGGTGCCTGAGAGTTGGCTTATCAGACAAAAAAAGCGCTTTGGTATGGAGCATGCATCAACGGAGGAGTTTCTAAAAAACGTATTGTCAGCTGTTCTTCCAGACTATCCGGTGCAAAGCATCTATGATATCTTTTCATTTGAGGAGGAGCCAGCCTGGCCGCATGGCAAATGGAAAGTTCGCTTAAGCGATGCAGCAGCAGAGGCAATTTTGACAAGGAGAGACACAGAGAAAAAGCTTATCAGCACTCGACCAGGAATGATTCGCCTGCCGGATATAGTCTACGAAATGGAAGATGCGGCGCCGCTTGGAAGCAAGCTTGAGCAAAACAATTGGCGTATGCAGCTTTGTGAGGCAAAGATAAAACGAACATGCAGGGGTGTTTATTTTCTTGCAGAAACAAGGAGTCTTTCTGATTATGATCATATGATACATGAGGAATATGAAGAAAAATCAGTATTTAGACAGCCTGATCAGTACGAGACAGTTTTTTTGCAGCTTACAATTATGTGCAGTGAAAGTTCAGAGAAAAAACAGCTTGCGCAGTTATTGGCATCAGTTTGCAATGAAGTGTTATCGACCATCTTTCCTTATAATAAAGGGCAAATTACGGCATGTTATCGTGATGAGGACTCTTTTTTGGGAATTGTTCCTTTTATCAGACATAGTCAGACAACAGAAAATATGTACCAGGATGCGTTTGTGATTGATCTTATCGAAAATCAGAGTGAGGAAGGACTTGCCGCCGCACTTTATAAAAACAGCAGTCTGCTTTTTATGCTGTGCAGGGAATGGCTAAGACGCGCCGTAGATGATCCAAAGTCAAATGAGGCCGCGCTTGTAGATTATATGATGAAAGCGCAGCAAACACAGCTGATGCTTCCAGCCGCATCTGAAAGTGCAGGACAGCTTGCAGGATTAGCGAAGCTTCTCTTGGGACTTTTGAACGAGTAAACATGATTGTCACCTGCCATTAAAATGGCGATGAACAGCTAGAAAATTAGGAGGAAAACAAAAATGAGTGGAGAAAAAAATCAGGTATTAGAGAATATGAAAACAAGAAGAAGTATCCGCAAATATAAGCCGGATATGGTTCCGAAGGAAATTATTGAGAAGATTGCAGAGGCTGGAACATACGCTGCAACTGGCATGGGCAAGCAGTCTCCAATCATTATTGCCGTTACAAACAAAGAACTTAGAGATCGTCTTTCCAAAATGAATGCACAGGTTATGGGATCAAACAGCGATCCATTTTACGGTGCACCAGTAGTTTTAATCGTTCTGGCAAATAAAAATTATGGCACTTATGTTTACGATGGAAGCCTTGTCATGGGTAATCTGATGTTAGCCGCACATGAGCTAGGCATAGCAAGCTGCTGGATCCACCGTGCAAAAGAAGAATTTGAAAGCCCAGAAGGAAAGCAGATCTTAAAAGATTTAGGCATTACAGGTGATTATGAAGGCATCGGTCATTGTATTTTAGGTTATGCTGACTGTGAAGAGCCAACAGCTGCACCGAGAAAAGAAAACTATGTGATTTTTGCGGAGTAAGCGCAAAAGTGTTTATAGGAATTTAACTTGCCTCTTTTCGAAAATGGCGGTATACTTGCTATATGAAGCGATTTACCGCTTTTTGGAAAGGGGTTTTTCATGGCTATAGCGACAAAAAAACTTCTGGCGGACGGTTTAAAAGAGCTGCTGGAGAAAAAAACATTAGATAAAATCACAGTAAAAGAGCTGGTGGCTACCTGCGGTGTAAATCGCCAGACCTTTTATTATAACTTTCAGGATATTTATGAATTATTGGAATGGATTTTTGTGGAAGAAGGAAAGCGCGTCAGAAAAGAAACAGCAGAAAAGAAAAATTGGCAGGATAGGCTTCATGCTGTAATTGATGAACTGAATAAGGAAGATAATAGACGTCTTATTTTGAATGCATTTTATTCTGTAAACCCTATGCAGATTGACCGTTTTATGCAAAATTATTTTCGGCCGGCTGTAGAAGAAATTCTTACTGAATATATTCAGGATGTGGATATTTCTGAGGAAAACCGCGAATTTATGATTCGCATGTATGATTTGTTCTGGGTGGATCTTGTGATGCGATGGATTCAGACAGGCATGGAGATTAGTGAGATGACAGGTGATATTGAAAAGATCATGTATGTCATGACGGGCTCTAGCCAGTACATAGCACAAAGTTTGAAGGCATTTGAAAACAAGGATCGTAAGGCATTGCGACCGGCAGGAGAAAAAAATAAAAAAAATTAGCTAGACAAAACAGGCACTTTGTTTAAATTTAAACAGAGTGCTTTTTTTTGTCTATTCCTTTTATTTCCAACAATAGGTACAATAAAGTCAATTCAAAGGCAATAGCATTTATACAAAAGATGCAGCCACGAAGGATTACAGTTCACAAAATACGAATTGCAATCAAGAGATGGGAGGAATCGATATGTTTGGACAGGAATTAAAGAAAATGGGTATTGCCACTGCATACCGTTATATTGAGAAGAATCCAAAGGATAATTTAAGGAAGCTTATGACCTGGGTGGACCGCATTGCAGGAGAAGGTCCAGATAGCTTTGAGGAGCAAAGAAAGGTAATATGGGATATTTTAGATCATCCAGAATCAAATATGTATCAGCTGATCATGCGTGTCATTGAAGAGGTTGATCCAGAGGTTGTGAAGACAGTATTTTCAAACTTCTTCTTAAATGCAGCTATTCTTGGATGGCCAAAACAGGAGAAGTTAAGAGCTGAATATAATTGCAATATTCCGTGGGCTATTCTTCTTGACCCGACATCTGCTTGTAATCTGCATTGTACAGGATGCTGGGCTGCTGAGTACGGCAATAAATTAAATCTTACATTTGATGAGATTGACAGCATTATTGAACAGGGAAAAGAGCTTGGCATTTACTTCTATATTTATACCGGCGGTGAGCCGCTTGTCAGAAAGAATGATCTGATTGCACTGTGTAAGAAGCATTCTGATTGTATTTTCCTTTCATTTACAAACGCAACGCTGATTGATGAGGCTTTTGCTGATGATATGCTTCGCGTAAAGAATTTTGTTCCAGCAATCAGTGTAGAAGGTGATATGGCAGCACATGACGGCAGACGAGGAAAAGGCTCCTACGAGAAGGTAGAAAAGGCAATGAAGCTGTTAAAGGAGAAGAAGCTTCCATTTGGTGTTTCATGCTGTTATACAAGTGCAAACTGCGACAGTATCAGCAGTGATGAGTTTTATGATTGGCTTGTTGATAAAGGTGTATTATTTGCATGGTATTTCCACTATATGCCAGTTGGAAATGATGCAGTAACGCAGCTTATGCCGACACCAGCTCAGAGAGAGATGATGTATGACCGTGTTCGTTATTGCAGACGTACAAAGCCGCTCTTTGCAATCGACTTCCAGAATGATGGCGAGTATGTTGGAGGATGTGTAGCTGGAGGACGCCGTTATCTGCATATCAATGCAAATGGTGATGTAGATCCTTGTGTATTTATTCATTACTCTGACAGCAACATTCGTGAGAAGACACTTCTTGAGTGTCTGCAGTCTCCGTTATTTATGGCATATCATGAGAATCAGCCATTTAACGAAAATCATCTTCGCCCATGTCCAATGCTTGAGAATCCGCAGAAATTACGCGAGATGGTAGCAAAGACACAGGCAAAATCAACTGATATGCAAAGCCCAGAGAGTGCAGATCATCTTTGCAGCAAGTGCGATGAGTATGCAAAGAACTGGACACCGTCTGCAGAGAAGTTGTGGAATGAGTCACATAAAAAATAATCAATATTGAAATTGCGATTCTGATTCTAAGATGAGAAATCTTTAAATAAAAAAGCCTTCTGATTTTGTAAATGTTTATCTGACATTTGCAGTTAGGAGGCTTTTCATTTTTAAGTGGCTTAAAAAACTGTATTGACAGCAGCTAATTCTAAGGTTGACATACTCCCACGGTTAAAACCGTGGGATTCCTTAACTAGTTCCGGCAGCATCATTCAGTCTTATAGACTGAATTATAGCCACTGTGTTCAGGATTTATGCTGATGGGATTTCATACGTCGTGTACTACTTTCTCAGCAAAA